>Ga0214542_1002503_pt1 | contig 37936 bp, 24 predicted proteins | sample CNSS1metaG_FD_160096 | JGI IMG/M metagenome (GOLD analysis project Ga0214542, IMG submission 160096) | Root nodule microbial communities from cowpea collected in UCLA plant growth center, Los Angeles, California, USA - CNSS1 | ecosystem: Host-associated > Plants > Roots > Nodule | place: USA...
TTTATTTATCAATGGTTATTCTTTCATCTGTTATGATATATTTCACTTTATTTTTAATAAATATAATTTTAATTTATATATTAACTTAATAACATTACAATATTATCACCTACTAATATAATATCACGTATATTTAAAAAATCATACATACAGACACGATAGCGCCTGTGTTTACGCTAGTATAATATAATATTTATACAGTAGATAAATGGATTATTTTCTTGGTTATATTTTTTTTCCAGTTTTATCTATATCTACTTTTTTTTATCCAAATAATCACTTATAATAAAAAAACCATATTTATACAATAAAAATATTACGAATGATAAAATTATAATTTTTCTATTTTTATTATATTTTGTTCAAATTATTTTTTAATTTTTTAATATATTTTTATTTCAATAATTAAAGATTATTTTGTAATATTTGCAATTTAAAACAAAAACTTTTACTAGGGATCATTTGCAATTTTTCGTAATATTTCAAGGATTAAAAATGTAGTTTTTCCTAAATTTTATGTAAATTCATATTTGCATGATTTTGCTATTAGATAATGTCACCCTAGAATCAAATTCATTGAATAAATGATTTCCACTCATAAAAGATCACAATGATTTGTTGACTTTTATGCACAAAGATTTGTTGAGTTCTATGGATATTGCAAGGACTTAAAACTTGCTAGGAATTTCTAATTTCCAACACTGAGAGAGGTTTTTTAGTTTGTTAGAGTAAATCATATGATATTGTGAAAGGAAGAATGTAAGAATTATTTTTACTATATAACGAACAACTACCTCAATTTTTACATATACTTATGTTAGTCTATGAATTTTAATGAAATAATAGGTATCTCTTTCTAACATTATATGCTCTGGTGTAGTAAGAGGATTATATCATTATATCTTAACAATATAAAACAAGAGCACACGATATCTAAGTTTTGATTAACCGTCACAAGATAAAACAAATATTTTCACAAAACAATTCAAAAGCTTAAAATTCTTCCTCGTTAGTAATGAATTAAGTTCAAAATAATTTAAAAATAGAAACTATCATAATGATAATGTTACCCCATAATTTCAAGATTACTAAATCTTTACCTTGATCAAGAGATTTGTTAATAAGACCACTTTCATTAGGGATATCAATGAAATTTATCCCTCCCATTTTGACTAATTAACATGTTAAAATGGACTCAAGACACGCCAATTTTTATAAAACTTGTGAACTATTTTATTTCACTCACCGCACAATAGTGGATTAGTGTACCAACATACATTTTCTTTAACATTCTTTGTTAACAACATACCCAATAATCAAATTCATAATATAAATTAAATTTCTTTCACACAAAGTACTTATGCAAGAGACATTAAAGTAGCATCATGGATGATATAATTCTTCTACAAAAACTCAAAACCAAGTATTAAATTATTAAACACAAACTGAGGCATTTTGAACCCTAAACTTGATTTCGAGGGTTGGCGACTCTGCAGCAGGCTCTAGTCTCCACACTAATCAGCTTCATTGATATTGTCAGTAGATACTCACTCTAAAAATAGGAAACATCACATTAACCCATCAATCATATATTGTATGTGTTTTATATGCATTCATTAATCCAAAATTAGATATGCACCAGGCTTGTTGCAGTAGTAAAAGTCTTTTCTTCAAACCTTTTAGCATGATCTCGAAGTCTATCCAATCCCTCTGAACCAAAAAAGGGAAGACATTGTTTGACCCTGCGCAGTGCATAAAAATGACCAAAAGCATTTTAATAACAAAATATTACACATTATAGAAATCTTATGTTCAACTCACAATCCTAAAATGTTAAAGCTTGTGAAAAAGTAAGAAGACTCATTAAAAATGGTAATGAGTGATTTACATATGTTGTGAAACAATAGTAAGAAATTAGAAAATGATATGAATGAAGTAATATTGAAACATAATCTTACATTGCGCTGACAATCATTGAACGTGTCCTCTTAGACAGTGAAGCTCTCCAGTCATTAGCATTTATATTGACTTCAACACCTTCATTAGGTCTCAAATTGTTGTCATACATCCATCAAATTTTGATAAATTAAAAGAAATAAAAGAAACTATCGTCAAATCAAATTTTCAGATGAAGGTCCAAGGAAGAAAATAAATATATGAAAAATTATGAAGATAATTCACATAATTGAATGTTTGATAAACTGTTTATTCATAAATATAATAGTCACGTCACTTATACATATTGGACACACATTCACATGTGTATCATATACTTTATGATATTTTGCCTATCTATGAATGAAACATCTTAGTTGATTTGATTTGAGTTAAAATATTACGTTCAGTATTCCTATGTTAAGTAATTCGGTGATCTACTTACATTTTCTACTTCACAAGAGAAAGATTTCTTTATGATAAAAAACATTCAAACCATGCCAAATAAACAAATATGTAATCACTTGAAAATTTTGAATGAACTAGGTAGATATCGCACAAGTTAATCACTTGAAAAAATAAAAAAAGAAAAAAAAATCCAGAACTAAAGGATATCATACACATCTTAATTTCGTAGGAAATTGAAAAATTAAAAAATATACACGTACCAATATTTGAATTTGGGTATTCTCCACCAAAATGGAAATCAAGCACAAAGATAGGTTTAATTATGAAGGGAGTGATAGAATAAAAAGTAGATTCAAAAACTCCTAAAATCACATTTTAGGTTACCTACTCCCACGATGGATTGTGAAAGTGAGGAACAAAATCACTAATACGATGAATCCGAATAAAAAAACGTTTCAAAAGATAAGAGAGAAAGCAAGAGATGGTTGTTAGGGAATGAACCTGGTGCTTGTGCCATTTTCGAGTAGCGGCGTTCGCAAGGCTTGGTAGCGTTTTCGAGTGAAGAGCACGGTGAAGAAACAAACCAAGTTCACCTTACATTTATATCAAGTTCCGGCTAATTAGTGTCCTAAAGATATTAGTTAAGGATAATTAATATATATTAAAATTTAAAAAAATTCTTAATTAATTGTAATATTAAATGAAATTTGACATAAACATAATTAATACAGTTTTATTTTATTTAAAAAACAAAAATATCCACAAGTATTGTACAGTTGTTATAACATTTTATTTAATATTTATCGATAAAAGTTAAAAATAATTATATTTTAATATTATTAAAAATTAAAATATAATTAAACATAAAAATATTTAAATTAAGAGAAAAACCAATAAAAAATAGTATTAAACATCTAAAAAATTTACAAACAATAAATAGAATATTAAAATATTAATTTGATATTTAATTGAGTTTCCAAAATACTTATTTTTATTGTTTAGAGATTTTAAAGAATATTTTTGTCTTTATAAAATCAGTTATATGCATCTATATTATTTTAATGGGTCTAGCTAACTGGTGTCCTAAGGACACCGAGTAAGAATAATTAATATGCATTGAATACTACGAAAGTACATATACAAGTGTGACATTAAATAAAATCTGACCTAATAACTACTAATGCAACTTTATTTTATTTAAATGACCAAAATGCTCATAAATATTGTACATCTACTTTTAATATTTTATTTAATGCTCATAAATAAAAGTTAAAAATCAATTAAATAATAAAATAACTATATTTTAATGTTGTTAAAAATTAAATATAATTAAACATAAAAAAATTTAAATTAACAGAAAAAAAAATAGTGTTAAAAATATTTTAATTAAGAGAAAAACCAATAAAAAATAGTATTAAACATCTAAAAAATTTACAAACAATAAATAAAATATTAAAATATTAATTTGATATTTAATTGAGTTTCCAAAATACTTATTTTTATTGTTTAGAGATTTTAAAGAATATTTTTGTCTTTATAAAATCAGTTATATGCATTTATATTATTTTAATGGGTCTAGCTAACCAGTATCCTAAAGACACTGAGTAAGAATAATTAATATGCATTGAATACTACAAAAGTACATATACAAGTGTGACATTAAATAAAATCTGACCTAATAACTACTGATGCAACTTTATTTTATTTAAATGACCAAAATGCTCATAAATATTGTACATCTATTTTTAATATTTTATTTATTGCTCATAAATAAAAGTTAAAAATCAATTAAATAATAAAATAACTATATTTTAATGTTGTTAAAAATTAAATATAATTAAACATAAAAAAATTTAAATTAACAGAAAAATAAACAAAAAAAATAGTGTTAAACATTTAAAAATTTTATAAAAAAACATCATAAGAAAAATTAAATTAAGAGAAAAACTAACAAAAAAAAAGTAGTGTTAAACATCTACAAATTTTACAAAAAAATAATAATAATTAAAATGTCAATTTAAAACTTCATTGAATTTTTTTTTTCTTTTTAGTAAAAATCTTAAAATTTCAAAGTCTTTGTTTTGTATTAGAAAATTGTCTAAAAATTTAAAAGAGTATTTTGTCTCTATAAAATAATTTATGTGCATTTATATTATTTTAATTACTGTACTTAATTATTTTAACTTTTCAATGTAAAAATAATAGTATCAATACACATCAATTATTTTTTAATCAGTGTCCTAAAGATACTAATTAAAATTCTCCTATTTTAATTAATAAAAATAATTATTTCAACTTTTAATATGAAACTGATAAAATCAGCATCTATTATTCCTTAATCGGTACTCGAAAGATACCGGTTAACATTCTTCTTTCTATTAAAATAAAGTAATATTTTTATACAAATTATTTTCACGGATTCTGGACTGAAAACTATCTTATCTATATAATTTTATTTACAATCTTTCAACTTTTATAACAGTTAGAGCACACGGTATTTAAGCTTTGATTAATCATACAAGATAAAACAGAAATTAAAAAAAAAATTATATGCTTAAATGCTTAAAATTCACGTGGCATAACACCTTTAAGTTAGATGATATAAATTTTCTATAAGAACTCAAAACAAGTAATTAAATTATTAGGGTCTTGTTAATCGGTGCTTTTAGGAATTAATGAGTATTGAATTTTGTAAAAATTTATAGATAACTCAAATATTAAATGAATTCTGATCTTAATAATTATTAATGTATTTTTATTTATTTAGAAGAAAAAAAATACTCATAAAGTGTTATATAATTATAATTGATAGTTTATTTGTTACATAAAAAAGAAGTTAAAACATAATGACATCACTATATTTTAATGTTGTTGAAATTTAAAATATAATTAAATGTGATTTTTTTAAATTAACAAAAAATAAAATTAATTTTTGGAATGATATATGGATTGGAGAAGCTCTTTTACACGTAAGGTTTCCTAGGCTTTACATGAATTCTAATATTAGGATAAAAAAATAAGGGAGTTTGAAAAATGGACTGACAATGGATGGAAGTGGATAATCAAAAGAGAAGAAATTGGTTTGAGTGGGAAAGGACCCGAATTCATACAAGTAATAAATCAAAAAATATTTCAGAGAGAGGGCAAAAATTTATGGATATGGAAAGACGATGAACTAATATATTATGTCAAATCTTCATATACAAAATTACAAAAGTTAAATATTGGAGAACATTCGAATATGTAATTTTGGAGCATAAAAGTGGTCCCTTAAGCACAACATTTTGCTTCGAGGGTAATGTTGAATAGGGTGGCGACGAAGGTAAGCCTTAGGAGGAAAGGATCGCCATTTATAGAAAATTTGTTTGCTTAGGGTTTGAATTTGTGTAACAAATGAGTAGGTATCAATATAGTCCACCATAACCAACTAAATGTTCATTTTCAACAATTCTCCTTATTAGTTCTTAACAACAAAGGAAATAAATTGTGGAAGTGTTTATGGATATCAATCATATGGAAATATGGATTATATGTACTCATAAAAATAGGATTGTATTTAAACAAGAAAAAATGGAGAATCTGTGAAAATTCTTGCTATAGCACAACTAAGTATTTAACATAAATTCTTAATTTTAATTTTCCCTATGCATACTTAAATCAATGTTCAATCCAATACATTAAATCACTTGCATAGTGTTTTAGAAACCTAAATCTGATTTGAAGGACATTAATACTTAAACAAGGTAAAATTAGGTAGAACGACTTGCATGATAATGTAGAAGGCACTATGGAGTAGGAGCAAATCAATAAAAAGTTGCAAGTGCTTAAATGAAATGGATTACTTACATCTTAAAGCTTCTATAAATTTATTCTTTTAAGCTTCAAGAATGGTATACATGTCACCAATGAGTTTAATCTACTAACTCAAAATACAATGACTATTCATTTATGTTTTAATTTTATGTTTGTTTATGTATTCCGTGAGAATTGTTAGTCTGTGTGTAAACTCGTACAATTTTATTTAAATCGTGAACTTTTTGTATATGGGTTTAAACACCCAAATATATCATATAAATAAATAAATCTTTAAAAAAAATTGTTACTATGCAGTTTATAGAATTTATAGCCCATTTACATAAAAAGAATATAAATAAAAAATTACCAACAAGATTAAATTATTTTGAAAGAAAAGTTAATTTTATCACTTATTACCAAGAAATGACGTCACCAAATTTCATCGGTTACTTTTTACTTATGTATTTTATTATAAAAAGTTTTTAACTTTCGTAAATTTGGTTGACCAATTAAACTTATAGCAAAATGATGATGAGCAATTTAATGAAATAATTTTGTTAATAATCCTACAACAAGACAAAATAAAACTCCTTTTACTTTTATATATTATTATTGTTATGCTAAAGCGTTAACATATCGGTAAAGAGTTTGAAAACTAATACACAAAGAATAACCATGAAAGGCAAAATTCAGAAAAATAAAAGTATTTTGTAATAAAATATCTAATTAAGAGAAAAAAAGAGAGAGTAAAGTTCATGAAAGAAAAAATAATAAATATTCGGTTCAAAATATCTCAACATTTCTCATACCATTTGGTTACACAAAAACAACTTCATTCATTGTTGTTGTATTCCTTCTTTCTAATCAGATTCTGATTCAGATTCCATATTGCACATTGCTTTCAATCCTCTTGCTCTCTGCATAAAATAAACATAAATTCAGTTTCTTTAGTTATGCAGAAAAAGAAAATGAAAACATTAAATAACTACAGAACATAATTTGGCCTTACCTTTTTGGATATATTTTTCTCCCTAACTTCATATCGTTCAACACAAAGTTTGCTTAGCCTTGTACCTGGACTTACCACCTGCAACACACTCCAAAATCAACAAAAGATGAATTATTTGGAGATTTTAGCATAAACCATTGGGAATTGAAAAATAAATATTATGGAAGAAGTGTGTAGCAACTGATGTACCAAATTGGAAAAAAACTTATTTACCAAACTAGACTTTAACCCATTTAATCTACTACTTAAGTGAACCAAATTTAATTTAATTTTGACCAAAATTGTACTATAATTGTTTAGATTATTCGAGTTTAGTCATCAACCAAATCTATTCTTACACCCATAGTTATATGTTAACAAAATTATCTAGTTCTATTTCATGTGAATTTCCAAGGTCATGAATGAATTATGTATTAAAATCTACTAAATAATATAAATAATAATAATAATAATAATATTTTTAAATACGATAATGATATTAGTTTACACTAGTACTCTTTTTTTATATATTTTTTTTCATTGGATAAAGATCATATTCACACGTATTTCAATATGGATAAGTTTGGTTTTAAAATTGAATACTTTTATTATTATAAAAATAAATCATTAATTTTATTATGCTTGTAGAAACTTGCTTCAAGCTTATGTTAATCATTTAGAACATTTATATTGCAAGAGTTACGTTTAAAGTAATAAGTTTAATACCTAAGTTTTATAAAATTAATATATTGAAGTATGTTGATATTATAATAAATTTATGACCTTTTGGTTTTGAATAAAACTTTGAACCATAAAAATAAAAATAAAATTGTTATTTATTTTAAAATTATATTTTGTTTTAGAAAAACATTTTATAATAATAAATATTTTGATATTAAAGTGAAAATAACATATAACTAAATCAAAACCTTTATATAACATTAAAAATGTTTTAATATAGACCCACCAAATTAAGACACTATATTATGATCGTGAATAAAGATACCCTTCTAACATCTTAGAGACCAAAATAAAGATAGAAGTAATTGAATTTTAATTTGTTTATTCAATCAAAATTGATTATCTAAATATCTTTCTCTAGAAATTAAATATGCGTGAGAAAAAAAAAAGGCGAATTTTATTATATATTATTTTTGTTTTTAAACTTTTTATACATCTAATAAAGCAAACATTTTAACATTATATAATATGGTTATTAATTGAACTATTATTTTGTCATACAATAACTTCTTCAAAAAATCGCGTCATTCTTTTTTTAAATTGCCTTGACAACTCATACAAAAACGTTTCATTCAAATTCTTAATTAATTTCACGTGATGGACACTTTTGTTTGTTTATTTACGTTAATGAATTAGGATTAAATATTTCTAATGGGAATGAATGGTTTGGATTAGACCACGGAAGTTACGGAATAAAAAAATAAAGAGGATAAACACTGAAAAAACGAAACTGTTTAAATTATGCGAAAGACATGAAAATTATAAATAATAATTATTATTAACTTTACTTATTATAGTAAATAAAGATGTAAATATTAGTTATATTATATATCAGCTTGTGTATGTGAAAAAAAAAACTTTGTATTTTTATTTTTGTAGTTTTGGTAATTATGATGTGAAAGAAGTAAGATGATGTAAGATCTAAATTAAAATGTAAAACAAAAGAGTTAACGGTGAAGGCTTACATTGATGGTGCGTTGCATGAATTTAGCCCTTCTTTTGGGCCTTGGAGGAAGTTTTTTTGAACCTTTGAAGACCAAAAAATCTTCCTCCTTCTCCTTCTTGGTCAAACCAATCACGAACTTTGGTACCCAAATTGGTGCCTTCTCCTTTTCTGAGATATCAAATTCAGTGTCTGATGTCACCACCAACTTCTTCTTATCATGCTCAATAACATTATTGTTATGAGTCTCTGTCACAATTTCCTTGCTTTGACCACCCCTCATAGCCATTGAAGTAACCCAATTCCTAAATAAGATAAATTAAGAACAAAACACAAACACACACAACCATGAGTATAATCAATGTTGTATGTTTGTTTCTTAACCTTTTTATAAACAGGGAAACCAAATGTATATGAATTGAGAAATCTTTTTGTATTGGAAGAAAATTAAACAGGTAATAGCTTTAGGGGAGTGTGGGTTTATGAAATTTACCTTGTGGATTGATCCAGATTGCAGGATTGAAGACTTTGGGATGTTGATGGATTTTGGGTAAAAATAATGGCTTTTTATTTTGTCGCTTACTTCTTAGGAATTATCAATGGATTTTGAGTAAAACATGACCTTCGTTTTTGTCTTTTGTAGAAAAGGTTGGTGCGTCACGTGTGTGCATGTAATTTATTTTAGTAGGTGTTTGGGAAATACTACCAGATGTAACACTTAGTACCTAATTATATCAGCCACGTACTCTGAGACATGTCATATGTAACAGTTAAATCTCTCTGAATTGTTAAACAACAGATTGTTGAGTCCCAATATCATAAAGGATAAATATAATGTCCCCATTAATATTAAACAATAATTTTTACATCATAATTTGTACGAGAGAATAATTATACAAAATGTTGGACTGTGACTAGGGAAAACCCGATCTGCCAGTTGCCTATTGAATCGAAACACATCATAAGCCTGTGTTTGCATACAAACCAACTGGCGCTTCATCCCTCCTAATGCCATAAATGGAGGGGATTATACAAATGCAGTTGCAGCGAAACTAAAATATATAGAACTATGGACCCTTCTTCCGACTCCTAGTAGTGTCCCAATTGCATTTACAGAGGCGGGACAAGATATGTATGTATGTACAACCACATAACATAATGTAACAATAATCATACTTTCATCTTTACCACTGAACAACATTACCGGAATTATGCACTGAAACCCCTTTGCAGAGAACTCCAGGGACTGTCAGGAATACTCACACAAGCTTGTGCTGAGGCTTCACCCATTTGCTCCTTCTTTATTCCTACATTGCAGATGTTGGCAAAGGACCTCATGTGTTTCATCCCATACTGAGACAAGGATCCACAATGTGTCTCAAAAGTCCTTACCTGCATTTAAAATAGGTTAAGATGACCATTATTTTCTCTTAAACCAAAGTGATCAACAAAACAGACCCGACTCTGTTTCAGGTTCAACAATGTTTGCCCTTGTTTATCTTCAGAGAGGTTGTTTTGCAATTAGAACCCATCACAAACCATAACTACATTGCTTCAAGGGTCAAGATAAAAAGTAATGAATCTAATTCTATTACAATACTCTTAGTTATGACAAAATCACTCTATCATATTGGCCTCAGAAAAAAATGATACCATGGTTTTCAGGCACTCCCAGTCATCAACAACTGCTGATCCAGCCGGTCTAACAGCATTCAGTACTTCAGGAGCCTTTTCAATGCCAAATAAAAGCTTTCCAACAAGTTTCACACTGTCGTCTATATGCATTCTGTGAGACATTACTTCCAGAACTTGTTTCCGTGCTTCATTTTTCTTAGGAGAACCCTCCGGAGCTTTGCGGAACTGGCAATAAACAGTGTAGATGAAATTAAGATAAAATACAATTAAGAAAAAATTTATCACCCACAAAATAAAATGTGTCATCAGATTACAACCTTTATCTTCTAGTAGTTTTAGCATTTGGTGAAAACATTCCTGGGATAAAAGGGTTACTTACTACTGGCAAGTAGCATCAAAAGGCATGAGATGCACATAACTTTACATATCTATCGGTTTTAGATTATTTCCCCGGATGTGATATCTAACTAGTTCAGTTCTATTAGTACTTAAAATATTTGCTTATGATATCCAATGCATTGACGCTCCCACTTATCTCAACACTGAGGAGTATTGATTTAAGCAAACAATATGTTTTGTTCCCATTATCAGCATATGACATATGTTAATTGGTTTTCACCGGTGAGAACATGATCAAGCAATTAATTCATAACCAAAATAATGAATTTTGAACAAACAAGATACCTTATGCCAAAAATGGACGAGATCAGCATCTCTTTGGTTGACTGCTGTTGAAGATGCCCGTAAGGAGTTTTCATCCACGAAAGTCAAATTATCATTTGCAGGATCTGTACCCAAATACAGGAAGAGAGAATCCTTGCTAAGCCCTACATTACCATACTGCATCACGTGAGAGCCATAGTAACCTCCAGACAGAGTCCTATCTTTAACCTGTAAAGACAGGATAAATAAAGCCTCAGTTACAACTCTTACCACATCTCACTTGTAACTCAGAAATCAAGGTATTGAATTATATTCTTATATTTATACCATTTAATTTAAAAAATTAAAACAAGTTATCAACAAGAACTTACCACTTTATATTGTTGGTGCAAAGATTCTGTTCGCAAATTGTGTCTATCACTGCTCACAAGAAAAGAAAAATAAAATTAATCAACATACAATTTACGTTATTATTTAAATGAAGTACAATCCTTCTGATCTAACAGCAAAAACAGAGCAAGTGCAAAAATAAATAAAGACAACTATATTGTAAAAAGCGTCTCGAAGAACAAACACACAATACGATAGTCACATGCATTGAACAACTCCATTGTGAATCCGTAAGTCATGAGTATATAAGTATTGCATGATAAATTATATAATTTATGATGTAATTTTTTTTCCCAATGATGCACATACCTGTCTTCCATCCAAGCAATACTGTACAGGTCACCCAAGCAGGTTGAATATTCTGGGGGAGGACTAGGATACTCCCCAGGACAATATGTTCCCCAACTACTTTCTTCGGCATTCGAAGCCGTTGTTGCATAAATATTGATATCTTCAGGAAGAAGACCTTCAAAAATACTTCCAGCTTCACATGCCTCCAAATAAAATACCTGCACCACCATTGTATAATCCAAGGATTTAGTGCGTTCAAATTAGCTTATTTTGTGTTCAAAACATTTTGCTATATTAATAGCCAAAGCCCCTGTGAGAGCTTTTTGAAAGGGGAGGGGATTATTTACCTAAAAAGCAATGAAATCCAAATTTCAAAAAATTAGAACTTTTAGAAACTCACTAGGTTTTTGTACGTTCCAGAAGCATGCTTTTTCTTCAATGTTTCAACTAGATCAGATGCATATAAGTAAGGACCAGCAGGCGTCCCTAAAATCGATTCCCATATCCAAAAAAATCAGGTAAGAAATAGCAAAGAGCTGATATTAACATTGTCAGTAGGATGATGAACCAATTTGTCATGTAAACAAAAAGAATATCGAAAACACTAAAGACCATGTATTCCACCCCTGTCTCCCTCTTCTTTTTTCCTTTTTCAAAATTCCTTTGCTCTGGTAACTGTAATTTAACCTTCATGTTACCCACACGTATTCAAAAACAATTCAAAAGAGAAATACAGAGAGGCCGTTCAATCTACTGAATCATGCGATATATAATAGTCTCTAGAAAAAGGATGACAATATTTTTCTGATCAGAAAAGGATAAAAATATGATATAACAGAAAAATAGGATTACAAAATCACAATGAATGATTTTCATTGCAGCACACTTTGAAATGTCTCCGTCAGAAATTATGAATAGAGGTGGTATTAGACATGATGAATGAATATACCATTTTGTTGAATAGACACTCGGATCCAACTAAAAATACATCATTACTAAGAAAAACATATTAGAGATAAAAAAAAAATCCAAAAAAAAAAATTGAAAATATTTCATTCTATTCAGATACATAATTTATCTGTTTGCAACTTTCACTTTACTGTGTTATCGTATCCATCACCCAAAGAACACAAACATCACTTGGACAAAATCAAATTTTACACTGAAATACTCAGATGTTTCGTTCTACACGGGCATAATCAAGTAAATCTACACACAAAATCAACCAAACAACAAAAGTAAACCCATGATTTGTCAGTAATAACCTCAGTCCAGGCCTATACCATGCTGAAACCCATATAAACAACCAACACAATCCATGACTGTCATTAAAATTTTCTGTGAGAGAACTTAGAGCTACTAACCGAGAACCCCTGGACCACCATGATCGGAGTAGAATATAAATATGCGATCATCGGGCCCACTGTTCACAACCTTCCCACTGCCACCTTTAAGCGCCGACTTATCTCCAAGTAAAGCAGCATAAAAGTTATGAGCAGTAGCATCTTCGCCAGTGTAATCCTACCATAAAAAAAGTCCACATATTAGACCCTATCAAACTATAAATAGCAATAAGATATTGGATAGTGAAAAACCTAACAAAAATACCTTTGGAACTCCTTCATAAACATCATCCCCATCTGGTTTGTTAATGATGACTCCTGGCCTTGGGTTGTCCCAATTGAAGGCAATGTCATCGTACATAAAAACAATGATATTTTCTTCTTTCAGGCCACCTTTCCTCAGTATTTGATAGGCATGACAAATATCGGCCTGATGCAACAAGAAAAACTACACATTAAAACTAAATAATTATGCAATTTAGAAAATTATGTTAAAGCAAGGGAGTCCCGAGCTTTTTTTCAGTTTTCCGAGTGCATATCATCGGAAGAGCAAACAGGTTTAAAGATGAAAGTTTTGTAATTAAAAACTAAAAGCAGAAAAGTAAAGCATGAAATAAAAGTATATCCTTTTAAGATGAGAGCTGAGTAAGTTTTATAAACTCTGTTTAAATCATTTTCCTTATGTTAGTCTATGTTTTATAAAATCCTTTCAAAACATTATGATCCCATCATAAAGATTGCAATTAAGATGAAAAAAAAAAACACAACTAAGATGAGTAAAAGATGGACAGCAATCAAAACAGTTTCCAAACATGATGAATTGTAGTATATGGAAAAGGTTGTTTGGTATTATTTGACAATATTTTAACATTTATACAGGAGTAAACTGATGATAAAAAAATAAATTTTTATATTCATAGAAAAAATACTTAAAAGTAATGTTAAATAAAATTAAAATATTTTGAGCATTGTATATCAGAGAATGATTAAAAAAATTTGATACTATTTAACAATAATTTGATATTCATACAGAAGTAAAATCCTCATAAAAATTAAAATTTATGTACTTAAAAAAAAACAATAATAATATTAAATAGATGTAAAAAAAATTATATTTCAAAAATATTAATTTTCAATTTATTCCTAGATACCATTGTAAATGATTTCGCCTTGAGACTAACTTGCAGTCACTTTCGTAAACGGCACCAATTTGAGATTGAGTGCTGTGTAGGATATTAATCATATATTTTACGAGTATCAAAATGTTAATAATGTTTTTTTTTTTGCTTTTTAAAAAACATGTTTTTTTCTGGTTCAGTCTTTTGGATGAAATTCATGTGAGTCTCATTGAATATGTGAATATCATTAGTCGAATTTCTTAAAAGGAAAGTAATGACAGAGCATAAAAACAAAACATTTAAAACCATAAACATAAAAACATATATTTATAATAATGTCAAATTTGTCATATTGCTTCACAAAAGAAGGTGTTTGCCGTTGAGTGCGAACGTAAACAGACAAAAATACAAGACATATCAAATCACACTAAAAATATTAGTTATTTCATCATACATAAATAACAAAATACAATAATTTGGGTTAAAATAAATTTTTAAGAAATCAAATTTAGATGTAATTTAGTAAAAAAAAATATTTAGAGTGTATTTTTGTTTAAATGCCTTGTCTCCCTCACAGTTATTGCTAACTCTAGTCACACCCTCTTCGATAAAGAAAATCGCACATCTCTCCATCAGAGACTCTCCTTTCTATGATTGTGGTCCTTACATAAGAATAGAATACATATCTGTATGTCTTTAATATTAAAGTAAAGGAAATAAATGCAATTTTTTAATTATTGAAGAAGGACACTCCAAGTGTGCAATTATTCTCTATATTTTAACTTTAAATTAAAAGTCAACAGTTTAGGTTAGTATTATGTCATGCAAGATAATTGCTGATTATAATAATGTTAGCAACTTGGCAAGAACACAAAATGAAGTCCTTGGTAAAGCAAAGTTCCTCAAAACACAAAACATGCAAGGATCTCCCTTCGTTCCACCTCCGCAGACAAGAGACAACTTGAAACTATTAGCACAAATATTTATAACAATATCAATAATAAGGTTTAATTATTTATTTAGTTCTTAATTATTTGACGTGTAATATTTATACTTTTAAATTATTCATTTTAGTCATTCAAAATATCATATTAACTTGTGTACTTAAATGCTTTATATGATATTTTACTTTACTATGATTAAGGATCTTACTTTTATAAATTTTTATCAACATTTTTTTTAACAATTTAAAAAAAAAATGATGTCTTACGTTTTCCTAAGATTATAAATTATTGTAAAATTTTCAGCAATTTAAAATTTTCGTCATATTACGTCATCATAGACGAATGGAATTTTATTATATGAGATATACCTTAATTTTATTATACTAGTGGAGTTTGTTAACAGGTATGGCAATTCATTATGTTCACATAGAATTCAACTTGAATATAGATAGAGTGTATCGTTTTATCTCCTATTATTATTTTCAAAAGTCTTACCTACATCTGCTAACTTCAAAATATATATATATATATATATATATATATATATATATATATATATATATATATATCCATTTAAGTTTCACTTAAAAAATTAAATTAAAACTTACGAAATATTTTTATTGTTACTGAATTTTGAAAAAGAAAATTGTGTTTAATTAAAAAAACTGAGAGTTTGTTTGAATATTAAAACTGATATCAAACAGACAGTTGGAACGTCAGTAGCAAGTTGTCACGTCTATTTATTCAGTAGGTCCTTTGAAACCGATAAGGATCAGAGATTCATTTGTCCTCAATCGGACGGTGCAAACTGTCGGAGCATAGAATCTAAAATATTCTCTGTGGAAAGATTCACAATCGAACGGTTGAAATAATTTCTAATAAAGCGAAAAATATAAAAGCATGAAAACAAGTAGAATCGCGTGAAAAAGAGATGGACCTGATGTCTGTAGTTCCAATAGCCGTTCGAACCGGCGAAGAGGATGGCCCAGCGCGTCCCCTGGACGTTGTCATCGCTACCGGAATCGGACGGCAGTCGGAGGAAGTCTCCGACGAGGTCACGGCGGGCAGCAACAAGAGCGACGGTTGCGAGGAGGAGAAGGAAGAGCGTGGGAAGAGAAGTGGTGGTGGCCATTGGAAGAGCAAAGAGAGAAGAGTGAAGCAAGTAGTGGTGATTGGGGAAGTTGAACAGAGAAAGAGGGGTTATATAGAGAAACAATAATTGCGAATTGGGAAGGTTGGTTACAAGTAGCGTGCGGGTGACGAATTGGATACCTTCCTTATTTTTGGTTATATTCATAAGGGAAGCTTCACTGTGGGACCCACCTTGCCTTTTTCTCTTACGCCATCCATGGCATTTCAACTATTCCTCTCCTCGCTATTATCAACGTAAGTTGTTAAGAAAATTGATATATAAGAATTTAAAATTCAAAAATAAAAATGTTGCGAGATTCTTTTTATAGGATCTTGGGCCTGGAATCATATTATTCAGAATAGTGTGTGGACCTGCTACTCTCAATAAACATTTTTATCTTCTTATAACTGAATTATTAATAGTTTTATGTTAAGACTTTTGTTAAATATAAATTTAATCCTTTGAAATTAAAGTTTGTCTTTAATTTTTTAAAATACATAAATAACTCAAATACTAACATATAAAACATACATAAAATTAATATAATTAAATTAAAAAAATTATATTTATTTATTTTTAAAATTTAAAATTAAAATATATCAAATTTTCATAAAAAACAAATTTTAATTTTATATAAAAATTTAAAAACTAAAAATATATTTAATTCTTTAATAAATTTTCACTTCAAGTTTTATATATTCAAGATCTTAATTTTACAGAATTTGTTTCATTAACTTTCTGACATAGTAATAGTTAATAGTGTTTCATTTATTTATAATGATTTTATATAGTTTTATTAATATCAGTTAAGCCATTGACCCTACCAGAGTCTTAATTAGATTTTTCCATTTTAAAAGAAAAAGTTAATAATACAATTGCTTAATTTTTAACATAATGAACTCTTGGATTAAAAAATTTATGCAAAATTATCTCATAAAAAGATAAAGAATAATAATTTTGAGTGCATCACTGTTGCCTTCAACAGTTTTTGCCATTCAATAGATACTTATCTGTATGTGGAATCTTTTCCATAATTGTATTTTCATATTCAAGGGTCTCTTTTGATGGGACATTGATTTCAATGTCGATGTCAAATAAACAACATAGACTTGTGTGCAAGCCCACTACGTAATTTTTTATAAACATTTATTATCTTATATAGGTTTTGATGAATATGAAATTATTGCTTTCTCATTTGACTGGGTAATAATTATATTGGTTACGGTTTAATTCATTTTTTCCCCATTTTGTTTACTTTAATAAGTTTTGTTATTTATTATATAAAATTATCTGGGATAAAAGTAATTTAGTATGTTATCATTAACATTATTCATATGATTAATTAATGTTTCTTTTAATAGACTAGCTAACTGTAAAATACACTGTGAATTCCGTTCTAAATTCTATATACTTTTTCTAGTCGTGTTATTAGCTTGTAGTATTTATTTATTAATAATTAATTTCTAAGAAAAAAACAAAGTTATTTCTCAGTGTAAGAAAGTAAAATTTTAGGTTTTGGATATTTTGAGAAAACAGAGAGAAAGAAAAATGAAGGGTGATTTTATTTTGTAAAGTAGTTGGGCCAATATTTTATTTTCGAATTGGACTCATATGGGTTTGCGTGTATGAGGTACCAATAAGACATTAATGTTTTTTTCTTTCTCGTAATTTGTTTCTTTTCTTATAACTTCAGAATAATAGTTTGTTCATTTGCTAACTACACCCTAAAGTAATTATAAGGAATTTCACTCCAAATGATGTGATTTTGTATGTTTTCCTTCGTATGCTTTATTTTATTTAAATTTATTGAAAGGCACTAAAGGAAAAAAGTTAATTTAGTACTTGCTTTATTTGATATTATGTAATATTGCAAGAATACATCTACACTAATATATTATTATTATTATTATTATTAATAAAAGAAATGAGAAATAAATCCCATGTGATGGAGGGACCATCTTGGCCTGTCTTACAAAATAGCCTAACACCAATCAAACCTAATACAAAAGACCTTAAAATTAAGGATTTGTTTTATTATTTGGCATTGTATTCAAATTGTTATTCAAGAAAGCATTGCTTTGGCACAAAGGCTTGCACTCTCACCACAAATGAGAAACTAAGAACCATCTTCTACAAACAATTGATCATTGATTGCGTGAAAATCTATCTTTTCTATTATAATGAATCAAGATTTTAAAACATTACTTTCACTAAACACATTGTTGTCAAATTTTAGAAGATTGTGCAGTGATTATTTTTTAAAATACTTTCATGATTAAGATTATGGAGGTCAACGGGCGGGTATTAGCTCTTCCATACCTTACGCGTTGGATAAATATTTGTATTATATCCATACTCATATTTGTGCAAGTATCCGTTATGTGGGTATCTATATATTTTTTAATATCTAAGGATATCTAAATGTATCCACGGATATTTACAAAAGAAAGTTATAATATTTAACAACATATTTTAGCCATAAATTCAAATAAAAAATATAATGTATAACATTCATAAATTTCAAACAAAGTGCAAATAACCATTTAAATAATGTTGAATGACAGTTTACAAATAATTGAGGATTTCTAAAACCAATTGATAAAAAGTAACACATTTAAAATAATTGTATTAATGTTTTACTATATTTTTTTAATTTTTTTTATTTTAAATTAAAGTGTAGCGGATAAGAGTATTTAAAAAAATACTTGTCATGTTAACATGTATAAAAAATACCCACATATACTTGTTATCCACGAATATCTATTTATAATATTCATTTCCTACTCATTGCGAATTACGAATTTTTTTGATATCTTTAATAAGACAAGACTTTGTGTGCAAAGTTTTTATAGATACATGTTGTATAATCACACAAGATCTTGAAAAAAAAAATGTAAGTATTTATGAAAAAATAAACAAAGATAAGTAGCAACATATAGGAGACAAAAATCCACTTGCAACTATGATTCCATCAACTACCATCAAAATTCTGCCAAATAGAATCCTTTCTTCAACCTTATCCAAAAAAGAATCACCACCTTATGCAATGTGTGAACGATAAGAGTTGAAGCCATTCAAGAACATGACTAGTCAATTTTTTAGGTTCAATGGTGGCTCATCAAATCACAATTTAACATAATTGACTACTCTTCACCTTTTCTATTTGAAGAGAACAATTAGATGTTTGGACTAAAAGTGGTTCTTTTAGTGAATTTCATTAAAAAAGTAAAATATATAAGAAATCTTTAAATTGATCCCAACACGCTGAATTCAAATGAGTGTATTTTTTTCTTAATATAATTTATTCTACATTTAAAGTAATATCACTAAAAGATAAATCTTAATTAAATCCTAAACCATTATTAAAAAAGCAAAAATTTTAATATTTATTTGAATATACGTATATATATATATATATATATATATATATATATATATATATATATATATATATATATTTTTTTAAAAAAATATACCCATGTATTATTTTTATCGAGGCTTCAAACACATTGGTATTAATTTTAATTAGTTTTTGGAGGGTACACAAGAATTACATGTATATCTTTTAGAATTTAAATTACAATTAAGAATAATTTTAAATGCATATTTGAAATTAATTGTTACAAAAAGTTTATAGCTATTCTTCTAATTATATCACAACCCAATTTTAAATTATTAGTATATATTCTAAGAATTGAGTTTGTGTATATATAGTAACTTTTTATATAAACATTGAGCAAGAAATGAATATATCATCACACCTTATAATGTAACATGCTAACGTAATGAAAGCTTAAATATAATGTTATCTCTAAATTATCAAATTTTGTTTTATTTTAATAATCAACACTATCTAAATCATTGTATTTTATTATTAAAAATACCATATAAACTATTTTTGCAACCAAAAAGAAGTATTATTATTAAAAATCAAATCCATAATTCGTCAGCATTTAAGTCGATATTACAATTCAACTAAATTTTATGTAAACAAATTTGACACTAACCAAACCATGTATAAAAATCAAATTCAAACCATAAAAGTTAATTCTAAGAATTTCCATTTTTTAAGTTTATACTAACATAGAAAAATGTAATTAACACTAAGCATTATGCGGCACACGAAATTAATTACCCTAAATTTGGAGTTTAAGTTAAGTGGGCGATATTAAACACAGCGTGATGAAACTGAAGCAGTGAAAAAATATATAAACTTAGAAACTTTTCATTTGATTCGTTGAGGTTTTCGATTATTGGAGTTGTTGAGTGCTTTGAATGGAGAATGGAGAGAACATTCTGGATGCGATTTTCGAAGAGGAAATTTTGAACGATGTTGAAATGGTCGACGTTGAAGAAGGGGAATTAGTGGAGCAGGAACAAGATGACTCACGAAACGTTTCGGGACAAAACGGTGTCGTGGAAGCTGATAACACGAAACCCCAAAGTAAGAACCGAAGGCGTAAAAACAAGAGAAACAGAAGAAAGGGTTCAGGAATAAACGGTGCCGTTGATATTAACAGGTTTTAACTGTTAACCCTCTTATTTCTTATCAATGGGTTTCGTCTATGTTTTTGCTGTTGACAGAGTATGAGAAAAAAAAGGTGTCTACTTTACGTTCACGACACCACTTCGTTTACCTGACATTTTTTTTTTCTGGTGAAAATGATGTTGTATGTGCTTGAAAATGATGTTTTGCAAGTGGGTTTCGAAAAATTAGTTTTATTTGAACAAGAATTACAGTAGTATTTTTTATGAATTGAGAGAAAAGCTTTCGAGTTTCGTAACCAAGATTGTTTATTTATTTTCATTTTGTAAGGGCCTGTTTGTATGATTGCGACCTGTTTGTACTTGATTGTTTCTAACTCAATTAGTTATGTTGGATATTGAATATAAGTCTGATTATATAACTTTGTTAAATACTCAAATAGAAAAAGAAAGTTATGATGGTAGTAATAGTTCTACTTGTTCAAATAATATTGTCTTCAAGAAAGTTTATTTGTGGTCTTATCCATGGAAAATATATACAATAAAAAGAATTTTAATAGGAAGATTATATGACCAAATTGTATAAATGATAACAGATAGTGATAGTAGATTTTTTAAATAAGCACCACAACCTATAACATTATTAAATTTATGAAAGTAATGCCAACACAGTAGATTGAAGTTATGCTGCACCAAACATATCCCATCATTCCTTTGATATTAGATGTTTTTTTTCAAATAAGCACCACAATTTATTACATAATTAATTGAATTCTTAAAAAAAGAGTGTGGTTGTGAAAATAATTTCAGCACTATAGTTTGAAGTTAGGACACAGCATCACCATACACTTCCCATCATTCCTTTGGTTTTCAAGTTGTACATATCCTGTTAGGAATCAAGTTGGCCAAACTTTTAGCATTTGACTTTAGTCTTTAGGAGTATCTATGAGCACAAGACGTACCAAATACAAATACCAACTAACTCAGTACAGTCTGTAGCATGTGTACAGCTTGACTTAATCTAATGACAGGTCCAGCACAGGAGACTCCCAACTAATGGGAAAAGACAGGAACTTTGCAACTTGTGAGGTTGTTTTCGGGTTTTAAACTATCAATCTGTGATGTCTGGTAACAAGATAGCTTCACCATCGTTGCACCACTGCTCACCAATCCTTAATCCTTATCCTAAATTATTTACTGATGAGTTTTTCAGTTTCTGATAAATTTATTTCTTCTATCAGGTTTGTGATAGATGTATGTCGGCGGCTGAAAGAGAAAAAGTCATATATGGTATATACAGCTGTTGCTTGCCTTGGAGTTTCTGCATTAAGTGATCTCATCAGTGAGGTATTGGAACCCTCACTGAAATGTTGCTTTCATGTTGAAAGTTGTTTTTCTGTGTCTGTTAGTCTATTAATTTTAGAGTGAAATATCATGGTCGTTTAGAGGTTGGAAAACAGTTTAAGAACATATAATGAAATTTTGGTTGGTGCTTGAATCTGCTGAGTTTCCCTTACCTACGTGTCTTGACTTACTACGGATCTTGACTTGACTTACTTCTGAATTGTTGGATTAAACACTTTCTGTTCTTTTAATTGTATTTATTGCTCATAATAGTTGGATTGTGGATATGGTGGTTTGAATTATATGAAAACATTTTAAAAATAATGCAAGAGTAAGAATAATTCAAATAGTTTCACATATCCAATGCTCTTGAATACTGCACCAGTTTGTGTCAATAAAGTATCTATAATACTTCTATTTGCTTCACCCATCTTATACCGATATGTTTTTAATCAATATGTAACTGTAAAGTGTTTAAATATTTAAAGCATTTTATGTAATCCAATACAACTACATGAAGCATATAAAATTGTGTAATACAGGAAGGTTGTCCCTAGATAAATCAAATATGAAAGTTGTTCTCTTTATGAATGATTATAAGATAAAAATGTGTTCAATAGTACTATTCCTGCATGTAAATAGTAGAAATTAATTTATGATGAAGATGATTTATAATTCTTTTTATTATTTTAGCATTTCCAAAAAATGTGCAGGTAATTTAGATTTGCATGATTGCACTTATGCATGTTTAATTGTGTATCTTACATGTATCCTATTAATTTTAGAATAATTGTATCCCTGTATCGAATACTGGAGTTATGTGATATCGCATTTGTGCATCATAAGATATTCGTATTCTTGGCTTGTCTCTTTGTTTCATCTCTTGCATGAATGTGCATAGCAATGTTTTAAAAATAAATTGTTTTTTTTAATATTTTCCCTTGATCAGAGTTGTGGTTTTTATTTGCCCCCTAGCTGAATTATCCACTCTTCATAGCGCCATACAACCATTCATAATGTCTGATGTGTACAATGATGTATCTAACATTGCAGATTTTTATCAGAGATCATTTCAAACCTCTGTCTGAGCTTTTGATGTTCCTGGCTGATGAACCACTTCAATTATTTGATTCTTTTGAAGGTTGATGAATATATTGTTTCTTTGTTTCTACTATTTCATTAGAATTTAATGAATTTGAGATTGTTTGTAGTTTATTCTCTTCATGAATCACACTGGATGGTGTACATTATTTTACAAATTATTTATAAATGAGAGTATTACTGAATTTAATCACTAATAAATGGATTTGGTGTTTTTTAATTGTCTTGCTGTTCTTTTCTGATTTGTCCAATTTGATACACATCTCGTAAACTCCGTATAAACTAATGTGAAAATGACAGGTGGATGCTATACAGTCCTGTGGAGGTCAGAAGACTGTTGATGGTAGCCGATTTCGGACAAGGGGTGGTGTATTGTGGAGCATCATTAAGGTTCGAGAACCAAATGCTTACAAAGAGATCATGAAAAAAGCAAAGGAGTTTGAGGTGTGTGACTGACCTTTCTGTTTTCTGTGTCAAAACACTTTATAACATATTTGTGTTCGTATTGAATGAATATAGAAGTTTGTTTTGGATGTTCCTATTATCTAAGACAGGAAGAAGCAGCCTGATTAGTGTTAGAGCTGTGCTGTTTTCTTTTAAACAAGTGTTATGAATTTGTGTCTGAACCAAGATTATTCATATCATATCATTATTTGCTCTGTAATAATTAGTTTCTCGTCATTGTTTATAATTATGCAGAAGCAGTTCAGGCAGCCAAATGTTAAGCAGCCACCACTGCAAAGGAAAGAGAATTCTTCTGTAGGGGAGGCCTCTACACTTGGTAGCAGGCATCAGGGCAATGTTTCTGACAAACCCTTTTCTGCATTGCAAAGGCAAGAACAACCTGAACCATCAGGAGAAGAGAAACGTAGCTCTGTTCATGACAGATTAAGGATACCCGTTTCTTATGATGATGACTTCCTAGAACTAAGCACGGATAAAAATCCAACCTGACTCTGATGAAATGTTGTTGGTCTGTTTTTGGTTTCACGTTGATTTGATTTAGAATTCAAAATTAACAACGAAATAAAGCAGTTTTTAGTGTTTAGTTATTAATTTTGTATTATCACTATTTTTAAAACAAAGCATCTAAAGCATTACATTTATTTAATTTTAAAAATATTAAGTTCCTCCCTGCTAACAAGATCTAGTTTTCAATGAACATCATTGTGGCCTTTTCACAGAGCATGATTTGAGGAAATGGTGACTAGAATATTAGTGAAGGAGCACTAACTAACGAAGGTTAGTTTTGAAATGACTGAAGTTGTGGTTTCTGGTGCATGAAGAGACAAACCACAGTGCAGTCATCTGCCATATATGAAGGAAACTTGTCTTTCCATGCAGCACTGGCTGCTTCCACTACTGCTCTTGCTGCAACCTTTTCACTCTCTGCACTCCACACAATTGATGCAACCTCATTGTTGCTTAGTACATCCCACACCTAAAAGCAAGAAAAAAAAAAGTTCCTTAGAGAATGCTGGTGCAAAAATACACTCCACTGGCAAATTCCACACACAATAACAGGATCAATATCTAATAAGAAATGCTACTTATCCAATAAATTGTATAACAATTTATACTAAGAACAATGAAAATGTTAAAATGTAATAAATGATGTAATGGAAAGAGATAAACACGACAAAAATGTTGTAGAAATTGTTGTGTGCATTGTAATATCTATTAGATAACCTTTTTAAAATGTTAGTAGAACCCTTTTGAACACATAATCTCTTCGAAAATCTTACTAATATAACAAACTGTACAACAGTAACTCTTTGTTTTTCTTTTGAATCTTGCATGCGAACATAACTCTCTGTTCTGCAAGTATCACCTACCCCATCACTAGCAAGAACAATAAATTGATCACTTGATGTTAGAGGATGGTAAGAAATATCTGGGATAGCAATAACACCATAGTCCTTGAGCAAGAAATCTCCAAAAGATCGAGACATGGCTAGGCCAGGGGAGTTATCGTTGTTAGGCATCCACACTCTCTGGATTTCTGGTTCTTCCTTCGATGCACACACACAACCATTGCACCTTCTTATTCTTTCTGCTTCTCCTGCATTCCAAATTTGGTTCCAAATAAATTTACTTGGTTTCAATAGTTTTGCATGCAGACAACTTTAATTCATTTCTTAAAGCTACCATTCATTGTTATTTACATAAACCAGAAATTTCTCCCAGTTATACTATTCTAAAAGATTAAAGATTAGATATTCATTATTTTTAAAAGTTTGAGTTTAAAATATATCAAAGTTTAAGACATGAAGGAATTTCACTTTTTCATATAAATTTATTAGTTAAAAATATATTTAACCCACATTAAAAATAGTGATAATAAAGATTGACTTACACTGTGTTACCATCAAGTGATACAAGTATTGCAGGTTTAGACCTCAAGAAAAGTGGTGCCCAAAAGAAGAATATGCAAGGTATATAGTTTACAAGAAGAATCTTACGAGGTAATTCAGGCTTCAAATCTGTGGTCAATTGGGTGGCTACGAGTTTTTCTTCACACATTGTTCCCATCACTGCTCTTGAATCACCCAGATTTGCTATGACAAGACCTTCACCCTGTGTATTGTTATTCATTATGTTCTTTTCACAATAACCATGAAAACTAATAGGAAGTTTTATTAAAGGTGTAGTGCTTTTGTTTCATGTTTCATAGTTGGTCATTTCTCCTAAAACTGATTACAAATTATGATAGAATCTAGATAAAACATCATTAGTTTACTAAAACTTGTGATTTTTACTAATGTGTTCAAAAGAAAATGAGTTTCTGGCAATTTTTTTACCTGTTTTATGATAACAACAGCAGTGGTTCCACTGCCAGAGCAATCTAGATTATGTTGAAGCTTGAACTCTTTCTCCATCACCTTGAAAGCACTAACAATTGCTTCTTTCCATTTCTGAAAGTTGTTTGCATCTGAGTTCTCTTTCATTGTGCCAACATGGTTTTTTGAGGTGGTGTTGTGACAACCATTTTCTATAGCATCAATCTTTTCAAGAACATTCTTTTGGTCCAGAATGAGGGAAGATAATCGACTGCTTACTATTTTGCTCACTCTGTGTCCATTCCCTCCATGACCATCATAAACACCACAAAACGTTCCATCTTCCGTTCCATAACCCTATTTTTTTTTTTTCAAGAAAATGCACATGAAAATGATTATGAACTCCACAAATCTTAATCAGATACAAAAAGAATGACTGACAAAGCAAGAGAAAACAGTTCATAATCAACCATATGATCATGTACAATACATATGTTAAATAGATTGGTTTTTTAAGGGTTATTACTTGATTTGATTTCTAAACCTCTTTAAAATCTCATATGATTTTAACCTATATCTTCGAGATGCATAAATTCCGAAGAAATGGAAAAAGAAAAAAAATGAAATTCTGTGGTTTGTTTGAAGAATGAAACTGCAGAAGAAACCTGGTGAATAGAGGCAGCATCTTGGTTGAGTCCTTTGGTACCCTGTTTGGAGTAAACAGAGAAGAGTCTCTGACTCTCGTTAAGAACCTTCTTCCTTTCTTCAAATATTGTCACATTCTCATCATCATCTTTTTCTGAAACTGATATGCAGATACCCATTTCGCTAATTCTTCAATTTTATGAATACAGTGAAATCACTGCACCTAAATATATGAAAAATGTTTGATAATAAAATATATAAAGATCCATGGTGGCTTGTATCACATTCACATACCTGAAAGCTGAAGCATTTTTAAATACAATCATTGACTTTCTGTTAATGGCTACTTGTTCAATTGGGCCGTCCCAATACTCACTTTAAGGGGTATTTTTTCAGAATTGTTATTCTAAACCACTGCTCAAAAGGGTAAGACTTTCCATTCTAAACCATCTCATCATTTTATGATATTGATCATTTTATAATATTGATGTATTACTATAAGTTTGGTCTGCAAAATAAATAGATAAAGTTTACAAGTTCTTATTCGGATCATAAGATTTCTGCATAAACAAATAGGTGTGTGAGTCGGTCAAGGTTTTCCGAAAAACAAAAAAACATTTTTATAATACCAAATTTTTATTTAAATTATTCTTAAAGTGAGATGATTTAAGGTTGAATAATTGTCTTTATTTACCAACAAATATCTACCCTTTAATAACTTTAATGACTCAAAAAAATCAATTTTACTACTTTCTGTCATAAAGCCAGATACTCTAGGCCTGATATAATTTATTTGATAACGCAAGTTGATATTAGAAAGATCCTATAAATAAAACAAATGAAAGTTAACATAGATGTCTTAATTGAAAAAGAAAAAGAAAAAATCTATAAAAATATTCCCAATTTCTTCGTAATCTCCATTACAATAACATGACAAGTTACTTAATTATAAAAAAAAAAAAAAATTATCTTTATCTTTATCTTTATCTACCCTTTAATAAGTACTCTTTGAAAATGCAAGTTGATATTAGAAAGATCCTATAAACAAAACAATGAAAGTTAATATTGCTGTCTTAAGAGAAAAAAGAATATAAAAATAGTCCAAATTTCTTCCTAATCTCCATTAGGATAACAAGGAAAGTTACTTGATTCTAAAAAAATAAAAAGACCTTGTTGGGATGGAATTGTATTCCTAAGCAATATATAAAAAATCAACAAAGGGAAAATATCAAACACTACATTATTTTAATAATCTTGTGCATGTAATATAATATAAAGGGTTAGAGAGATCAGATCACCACTTCATAAGATGAACTGGCATGGCCTAATATTGAAAATATTAACCTCCTACCTGAGGCAAGAGTCAAATAATATTTTATCTTTTTCTTATGTACTCTCGTATTAAAAACTTAAAACAAAATTACAAATTATCTGTTTATCATATATAAAATACGTTCTTCCTTTAAAAATTGGACATGTATCAGCAAACACAACTTGCTAACTTTTAAAAAATGAACATGTATCAGCAAGTGACACAGCATGCTTCTTGTTCATATTGAGGATACGCTTGTATGAATTGACCCCATTCAAGTGAAGAACATTGAGTTACGTGAAAGGACAAGCTTCTCCTATCATATCATTTCTATGATAAGCTCAACTGATAAGTGTGATCCAAAATTAAAAAAAATAAAGATACGTCATGTGCCACATTAAATAAAAAATAGATTCTGTCAATGATAGGGGTAATATACAAATAAATCAAATAAGAAAGTTAGATACAATATTAACAGATACATTCATATATCAAACAGATAGTATACAAGAAAATTTACAGCACTAGACTATGCACAACTACATTCCTAGGTTCTTCTTCATCTCAATCTTGATTTCCAAGGACAGCCCTTTGAACTTTTAAAAGAATGGTTGAATTTCTCATTGTGAAACTCCATATTCCGTAGCACCTTGAGAAGAATTTTGAGAGAAATTATGCAGTTTTTGAAAGAAATATGTCTTCCAATGAAAGAATCCAGAAATGATGTTCATTTTCCTCCCCTTTTGGCTTTCACATTATACCTGAACAAATAACAACATTATTGGATTAGAAGAATAAACTATATATGCTTATACAAAACAACTGAACCTCAAAATTTTGTGACAAACAAATAACATTTGCCATAAGTAGCATGAAGCACTTCATATACAACAGTAAGAATGAACCAAAATCAATCCAAATGTGATATTTTGGTCATTAATCATTAATTATTAACATTCATATTAATTATTATCCATAAAATTCATACAATAATAATGTGTTCATAATTTTTGCATTAAAAAGATCATCTGTTATTAATGAAGGTATAAATTCTTTTATTTCTCTCAAAATATAAAGTTTTAAATATTTTAATTCCCCCAAACTATATTCAAGTTTTACATATTAGATTACAATTTAAATTCATTTTATGATTTGTAAAATGTATATTTTGTTCAAATTAATATATTATATATTATATTCAAAACATTTCTGGTAACCAAAATATAAGATGTTTGGTTTATAAAAGTTAATTCAATTCAGTCTGATGATCTTTTAATTAAGTCAGATTTTGATTAATGAAAAAAAAAAAACATTTGTTAAAAAATCAAGAGCTGAAATACAAGAACATATATAGCTGCTTGAAATTTGAAGGAACCACAGAAAAAAATGTTCCCCCAATCGTGAATCAATAGCCGATTACATATAGGCACCATGCAAAAGGTTGTTTGTTTTCAGATTCAGCAACAAACACCCGTGTCTGACTGAAGTGCCAACCACAACAATTGACGAAAACAAAAAACAAAAAATTTGACCAGAAATTGTGTCTTGAAACAAAGGGGTTATGTTTCAAGGATCTTCAACTGGTTTGTTTTTTCATCTTGGCTCTAAGCGGCAGTCAGGTAACTATTGAACAAGCTCCTGCTGTTGACTCGTAATATAGAGCCTTCACCATTTTTCTCCCTAATTCTTATTCACATTACTATTACTAGGGTTTGGTTCCACATCGAAAAATCTCCAAAACACAAAATACCTACATTGATATAAAATTTACACAACTTTTGGAACAGAGAGAAGAAGAACAAAAACTCACCTCACCAATTCAACAAACAGTGCCAGTGCCATTAGAGGCAGATGGTGAAGATGATGTGGTCACAGCTTTATATATATACTTGTGCTGTAAACCCTAATGTTGTTTCGGCGTGAGAATTTGCCAAAAAAACTGTTCAAAAGATCCGAAAGGTTTGGGCCTGCTAACTTTCTCGGCCTGCTATTCTGTTATGTTATCATCCCAGATTTTTAAACCGATTAAACAGTTAAATTAATTTTTTGAATTTATTATTTGTTATTATATTAGGTTTTGAAACTAAGAAATCTTTTTCTTGATTTTTCCATCTGGAATTACTTTTCTTTTTGTATTTAGAAAACAAATCCTTCTTTTGAAATAAACGGATATTTTAACTGTAAAAGATTTAGAAAATATCAGAGTATGATACAATAAAAACAGTAGATATTTTAACTGTAAAAGATTTAGAAAATATCAGAGTATGATACAATAAAAACTACTGTTCTACGTCACTACTACAAATTTAAATTTTTGTGTGGTTTAGTAACAGTTTTAAACGCATTATTTTTTACTCTTGTTAGTTAATTTATTGATGTAGAATTTAATACCTCAGAAATATTATAACATCGATTAAATATAATTGTCAAAATAATTGTGACTAAAAATATTAAAGTGGATTTTAATCATTTTTAAAATAATTTTAAAAATAGTTATAATGGCTCAGAAAATCATATTTTGTTTTGAAAAAAAAAACCATAATATTTTGCTGTAATTATAACCGTTAATAAAATCGTAACTTTAAAAAAAAATTATTCAACATGACAATTATAAAGTACAATGAAAGTTTTAAAATATAAATAATTTTATTCTATTTATTATATACTTATTTACCTTTTATAGTAATATAAATGCGCGAAAAAACCCTTGATATTAAATGAGTAAATATAACTAACCTAACATTGAGATAATGAATTGTTATATTCTTCTCTTCTCATATCAATATCAATATCTTTTGAATTCTTGAATTTATTTTGTGGGTTTGTTTTAAAGAAGTTCTCTGAAGGATTAACAAAGCTTTACACACCCTAATAGTAAGAATTTTATTCACACTAAATAAACTAAAATATAAATAGACTAAAGTATACAATTTATTGTTTCAGTCTAACTGTTGTCAGACACATTGATAAATATTATACAAAAAAAAATTACTAATTATATACAACAGCACTAGTGTGTGTTCTCTACTATTTATTAATATTTATAACTTGCACCACTTCATCAAGAATTACACCAAGCAATTTGAAATGAAGAGTAGGTTAAAACACATCGAATATGAATAAAATTTGTATTGTATGTAATATTTTTTTTATAATAAAAAATAAATTTTGCATTGAAAAAAACAAACCCTGCTTAATTATTTTACTTCTAATTTTATTTTATTTCAGTTTTTTTTAATGTACCTAATTTTAGTTATTTTAATTATATGTTTTTTATAATGTCTAAAATTGTAATTCAAAATATATTATGGGAGTTGACTTCCGGAATATATCTTGACTTCCGAAAGTCGATTTCCGGTAATATATTTTGATTTTCAGTAATATGTTTTAACTTTCAGAAGTCAACTTCCGATAATATATTTTGACTTCTGAAAGTCAACTTTGGATAATATATTTTAACTTTCAAAAGTATTCTTCACCGAAAATCAATAAAAAGTATTTTTGGGAGGTGTGATGTGTGTGATTTTACTTAAATAATCAAAAAGTACTTTTGCATTTAAACTTTATTTGGAGGTGTAGAACAAATTTTTGAGGTGCAGAAAGAAAAACCCTTGTCGGCCTGCCAATTGGATTCTGTTTAAGGCCGTGTTGCCATAAAAACCTATTTATTCTAGTAAATAGGTAAATTGGTTTTCGTTATCATATTAGGTTTTCAAACTAAGAAAAAAAAATCTTGATTTTTTTTTTCCTGGAATAGCATTTTAAGCATTTAAAAAAAACCAATATTTTCTTTTAAAATAGAAATATATTTTCACCCTTAAAATATTTAGGATATATCAGATAAAATTTGATATAATAAATACTAGTTTTTATAACCGATGTATATTTATACATTTAAGTTATTTCTTGTATATCTCCAAATTTTAGTTACTTTTTCTTTTTCTAACCAATGTATATTTCTACATTTTAGTTATTTCTTCTTATAAAGAAAATATATATATATATACATAAGATTAATCTAACAAGTATCTATGAGACCAGCATGAGAAAATTAGAGCCTTTTGGACATGTAGTATATTAAGCTGAAAATAAGTTGTGTTTTTAAGATAATTGTTTAAATGAGCTATATTTATTTTAAATTGATAAGAAGAATATCTTTGGAACATCGATATTTATTGCGAATGATATCACTGATAAACTTAGGAAAAAAGTTTGTTTGAAATCATTTAATAATCTTACATAAGTAAATTAGTTTTGACAAGAATTAATTTGTATATTTTTAGAAGAAAGATAAAATGAATAGTAACCGAAAGATAATATTAAATAATAGTAAAAACAAATGTGTCAAAATATCAATCTCGTAAAGATAGTAAATCAAATAACATCGGAAAGAAGAAAAAAAACAGAAAACATGAAAATTAAAAAGTGAAAAAAACATCTAAAGCAGCTCTTGCTTCCAACACTGCATGCTTCTTCTCCCGAACATGCAGCAGCTGAACTTCACACCAGTTCATGTAGCTGCACAAAGAATCAACCTTGGAACGGAGGGTCACTATGTTCTCTCTCAAATGAGCTTCAGAGACCACCAAGTTTCTTAGCGAGTCACGTGAAACATCACAAGAAGAAGAAAAACAATGGAACAAACGGCGTTTGAGGGTTTTTTTTCCCTTATAGGCAATTCACTCTACATTATTACGGAATTAGGTAGTTTTTTAAAAAATTACGGAAATGGGTAAATTGTTTGGAGGGAGCACGTTTTCGTATGTAGAAATCGTGTAGCCCCAAACGTTTTGTGGTCAAAATTTGTCAGGAAGCGAAATCGTGTGGGAGGTGAACAATCTTTAAAGAAAATCGTTGTGGGGTTGTATGTTTTTACATGAAATCGTGCAGGAGGTTACGTTTTTCATGCAGTAATCGATTACCGTATGCTGTAATCGATTACTGCATGCATTGCAGTTTTCTGGGTGTAATGTAATCGATTACAGACGAAGTGTAATCGATTACATGGTTAATGTATTATGTCCGGGTGAAATGTAATCGATTACAAAGGTATTGTAATCGATTACAGTCCCATTTTTTTTTAAAAAAGTGATTAAATTAGAATTGGATACAGATGCAAGCATAATAATTTGTATTGATTTTATAGAGTTTTTTGGTCCATCAAAGAATAAAGTATTTCAAATTATAGTTGATGAAGACATAAGAAATATTAATGTTCATAAAAAATTGTCTTAGTTTTGACATTGTAGAAAGAAGAAAAAAACATTGGAAAGTAAATTAATTGAAATAAAAAATGTACAAATTATTGGCGAAATGGACATTGTCCCCTATGATGACCCTCAGTGCGACAATAAGAGCATTTTTTTGGCTTATCCGTAACGGGATGATCCATTTCGTTATGGATCCTAGTCGTTGTAGGTCGTCCGAAAGCCTTGCGCCTAGTTTGGGGGTCTAGATTGAAATTAGGACCTGTATATGTTGACCAATAGTTCTCATTTCGCAGGGGGTGGAATTGGACTTGATAAGCCTTATTTATGTAATCAAGGGTGTAAACTGGATCGATAAAATTTGAAAGTGACATATGACCAAAAGAACAAACAACTATGACGTGATGACAGGGTAACCGACTAGCTTGGAAGTGACCAGAATCACATCACCAATAATTTAATCTGACAATGAATGAGATTGGTTTTGGCTGATATTGATGGGGGCTCGATATCTCTTGCACCTCGAATTCTGAATTATCTCGATCGTAGCGTTGAACATGACAATATGCGGATTTCTGGTGATTTTGTTGGAGCAAGGCAGTGACATCTTCTGGATAGGGGTGTCAATACGAGCTGAGCCCAACGGGCCAACCCGTTAGCCCGTTATTAGAGGAACGGGTGGGGTCAGATTTTTCAACCCGTGGCTCGTTCTAACCCGGCCAATCTGGCCCGTAACCCGTGTGTGATGAAAGGTTGGCCCGTGAGATTAAAGTTTTCTTTTTTTTCCTTTCATAGGGTTTTTTCTTTTCCCCCAAATCAGTGACCCACTCCACTTCGCGTTCGCACCACTGAACCACCCCAAATCAGCGACCAGATGCACACCACCACGCACTCACCATCGATCCACCTCGCCATGGCGACGGCGATGGCGTGAGCCATGGAGGATGACGACGACGACGCCCCAAATCAGTGACCAGACGCACACCACCACGCACTCATCACCGATCGACCTCACACCACTAGACCACCACACACAGGTGACTGGCGACGGCGACGGCGTGAGCTATGGAGGATGACGGCGACAGCGTACAATGATCCATTTCGCATCTAATCTCCGACGCGAGCAGCGATCAACGCGAAGAACGATCTCTCCCACTTCGCGTAGAACGAGCAGCGATCATCTCCGACGGTGGAACAACGATCAACGATTGACGCGAGCAACGATCATCATCACGATTTACGGTGACGCAGGTTCGTTCCCGATTTTCAATTTTCGATTTTGTGCCCTAATTTCTGGTTCTGCTACTACCATGGTGATTTTCAATTTTCGATTCCCCTTTCTGCCCTAATTGTTGTGTTCTTCTGCTATTGCCAATGACATTGAATTATTGTTTGTGCTGAATCTGATTGGTCTCTGTTTCTACTATATATTTTTCGATTCCTCAATTTTGCCATTGTTATATTTTTGGTACCTTGGAATTGGGTGGTGGCGGTACTGCGTGCATAGGATCAGATTTGTTGGGTTGGAATCATATTATTGGCCTGTGAATTTTGAATGAGAAGGTTGATTGCAACTGTTCCAAAAGAGTTGCAGCTGAACAAATTACTGGCCTGTGAATTTCAACATTGTTTTAGATTTTATTTTGTTTCTTGTAAGGGAAAATTTGTAATTTCCTTGGATAGTCAAATTAGTTAATTCAGATTACTTTGTTAGGAGCTTTATTTGTGAAACTACTCTTCAATGCATGCATTTCTGTTCTATTTTGAATCACAGGTATTGCCATTTTTTTTCAAATCATAGGTATACGGGCTGGCCCGTTAGCCCGTTAGCCCGTCACGGGACGGGCCGGGCTGAGGTTTCTGGCCTTTTTTCTCTTAACTGGCTGGCCCGTCCCGGCCCGTTTTCAACGGGCCAAAAACGGGCTGGGCCAAAACGGGTCAGGCTAGCCCGTTTTGCCACCCATACTTCTGAATATTGATGACCAGCTCTTAACATAGAGTCTGCCTTTAGCCGCGTTCAACAAACCAAGCATTTATGTTTTGAAATGTAATTTTCAATAGTGCACAGATAGGTAATGACTGAGCCCCCTTAAGCATTGAGTTCATGCACTCCGCCAAGTTTGTTGTCATGTGCGTGTACTTGCACCCCCATCATAAGCCTGAGACCACTTATGTAAGGGGATTTTATCAATCCAAGCTACTGCTTGTGGGAATTGGGACCTCATAGTTGAAAGTTTTGCTTGCATGGTAGGTTATTTGACTTCGTAAGTTGTGAAAAAGAAATATAAAATGAAATTAAAAAATATTATGTTTAAAGGAAATATTTTGTGCATGTGGAATGTAAAGTTAGGAAAACGTCGTACCCAAGTTAATGAATTGTTTCTTGAGATCGACATTTTTGAAGCGGTTGTTGAAGTTGGAACCCAGATGACGTATGCAGTAGACAGAGTGAAGATTGTCTGATTCCCAATCAACTTCTTCCGATCGTAGGGCTGACAAAATGTCCTTGCCTCTATCAGTAATTAGGCAAAGATTTGGTTGAGGAGTTACATGCTCTCGTAGTAGTTGAAAAAACCAAATCAATGCCTCTTTTGTCTCACCTTTTACTATTGCAAATGCCAAAGGAAATATGTTTCTATTTCCATCCTAAGCAATTGCAGTTAGCAAGGTGGCATGATATGTGCATGTTAAAAATGTTCCATCCACTTGAACAACATGTTTACAATACTTAAAACCTTCAATGCATGGTCCAAATGTCCAGAAGCAACGTTCCATAATGTTTGTGGATGTCTCATCCTTAGCATCAACATTAACTGGAGGACCGAAAAGTTGAAAAATTGTCTCAGGATTGGTTTGTTGGGCAGCTAGTAACCATCTGGGAACTTCATTATAAGATTGGTCCCAATCACCATACTCCATTGTAATTGCTTTTTCCTTCGCAATCCATGCTCTTCTATATGTGACCATGTATCCGTAACGACTTTTGATGTCGGCGACCAAGCTTTTGATGCGAATGCTTGGATTTGTGCGGACCAAATGAAAAACAATGGAAGCAATTTGGGTGGAATCTAAATTGTAGTGATCTTGTGAAATTAATGTAGAGAAACAAGTATGTGTACCATCAATGGACTTGATTTCCCAATGATGTCTGATTTTACTATAACTAGCCCTCAGACGCCATTGACATCCATTGTTGTAATGGATGCATTGTGCAACATAAAGATGCAGTTTTGATTCTACCACATTGAAGTTGTATCCATTGGTGATGTGATAATGTTTGATGGCAGACATCATTGCCTTTTTTGAATCGAATTGCATGCATTCTTGTAGTTCGACTTCCCCATACGGATTATAATCCATAGTAGGAACCGGAACAATTTCTTGATCATCTGCATTGTCTTCATAAAAATCATCAGAAGTAAACTCGTCGACAATGTCTGGAATGACAGGTTCGTCTTCGATTGGATTAGACGAAGAAGATCCTCCATAATTCCACGAACTCATTATGAACACGTTGGTATGGAAATATAGATTAGGAGATTTGATATGTGAAGCTTGGTATGCAGAAAAGTATTGATAGAAGAACCAATGGTAGTGTGCATGGATATATAAGTGTTTCAGTTTCCAGAATCGAAAGGAGTGGGTTGGGGGTGCGAAAAGAAAAATAATGGTTTTAAAGAAAATGTGCACCACCTACATGTTTTCTTAAAGAAATCGTGTACCCCCCACACGTTTTCTAATAGAAAACGTTCACCCCCACACGTTTTCTATTTAGAAAACGTGCACCCCCCCATACACTTTCAATTTAAAAACGTTTGGCCCCATGACATTTTCTTCTTACACCTTTTGATTTTCCCACTTCACCGTGATTCTTGGACTGCTGCACCCGCCATAATACTATTTCAACTTCACGCTTCTGCACTTACAATAATTCACGCTTCTGCACAATGCTATTCAAAATAATGCATGCTTTATCTTCTGCACAATACTATTCACAATAATGGTGTGAGAGAGAATCTTTCATGCACCTGCAACTTTGAAAAATGGTGTGAGAATCTTTCAGAAGGTTATTATTATTGAAGAGAAAGGTGTGTGTGGTGAATAGAAGAAGCCATGTGGTGGTGTGCATGGAGGTGTAGGACAATAGGCTGCCATTGGTGAGACAACTCGTTTGGTACGTGAGAGAGAGAAATATGAAAAGAGAGACATGTGAATGAATAGTATGATGATGGTTTAAATAACCATGTTAGGTGCAAGAGTTATTTCACATCACAAAATACTTTTAGTTTATTCATCTCTAATTATTATACATATGCTATTTTACTGATGTTAAATAAGTGTAATAGAAAATCGATTGGTTGTATATCATCAACCTTATTTGCAATGACGGACCTATGAAGGGACAGGGGAAGCCGTAGCCTCCCAAACTTTTTTTCAAATTTTTTTATGGATAATGATACAATGCCCCGTTTTTTTGACCCCCAAAGTTACCCGCCTACGTGGCAGTTAATATTTTAATATTTTTAAAGCAGACGGGAAATGGAGGCAGCGGTTTGGGAAAGTTAGCGTGAAGTGCACGCGCTTTGATTGGACAAACTTTTTAAAAAAACACATTGGGCATTCTATTTTCCCTCGTTTCTTCCCCTCAACTTTCTTCTTCCCGTCAACTTTCTTCTTCTCCTCAACTTTCTTCTTCGAGCAGAGACGCAGAAAGGCATTTCAATCGCAAGGCTTTG
>Ga0214542_1002506_pt1 | contig 37918 bp, 12 predicted proteins | sample CNSS1metaG_FD_160096 | JGI IMG/M metagenome (GOLD analysis project Ga0214542, IMG submission 160096) | Root nodule microbial communities from cowpea collected in UCLA plant growth center, Los Angeles, California, USA - CNSS1 | ecosystem: Host-associated > Plants > Roots > Nodule | place: USA...
TCTAAATATTTGATTTATTTTATTTTTATAATTTCTAGAATTCTTTATATTTGTTTGATTCTTTAATCTTTTTAATAAGGTTTAGTTAAAAAGGTTAAAGAATCAAATATAAAATAGAAGCGTCCAAACATGCAGTGGATGCAGAATGGCTATGGCGAAAAAGGCAGAGAACGAAGCCCTATTGAGGCAACACCAGTGTGGAGAAGAAGACCCTTCAGTTGGTACAACGACACTGGTAGAAAAACCCTAGTTTAGGCACAAGAGATCTGTTTTCTTTAGTTTATTCTATTGGGTTTAAAGCCTAAATAACAACTAAGATAAAAATTGGGCTGTTTATGGCCCAATAATTTTTTTTTGATTTAACCTAATATTTAAATAAGGCTCTTTTGCCCACTGCCCCTTGCACTCCTCACTGTCATCCACCGCCAGCCACCGCTAGCCGTCACCGTTGGCCGATTGCATGCCTTTTTTTTTTGTCAAGTGCCACCTACTTTCTTAATTTTTTTCTTTTCTTCTTCACTTCTTCCATATTTGAATTCCTAGACATAATATCATTACTTTTGCACAACAATTATATTTCTGTAATTTTTATAATGTTTATATTATATTTCTTCTAACCTAATGTTTTCATTAAAACTCGATATGATTTCTGTTATAACTTTATAGAGGACTTTTGGGTTTTCAATATTTTCCGATATTGATAACATTGATTAGTATATCAATTTACTCATTGCTAGAGCAAATTTTCTCGATCATAATTGTTCTTAGAATCATAGATAATTAAAGTTTAAGAATTTCATGTTATTTCTCAAAGTAGTACTTAAATTTGGTGTAGGAGGATGTTCAACAGCTTTATCCTTTTCAAAAAGAGATGAAATAGCAACTTACGTGTCTGTGGCGTAGAAAGATAGAAAATTGTGATTTCTTTCCACTTCTCTTGGCATGAAAGTCTTCAGCAGTAGCCCATGCAAGCATAAATCTCATACTCTAGATCGTTGAATGATGTTATAAAAATATTACAAAAGTATAATTGTCATGCAAAAGTGATAATATTATGTCTAGAAATTCAAATATGGAAGTGAAGAAGAAAAGAAAAGATTAAGCACGTAGGTGACACTTGACAAAAAAGGATTGACCACATATTCGAGAAATAGCACATGATTTCATAAAACCATATGATACGTTCCAATTTGTAGCGTCCCTAAACCCTAAACCCAAATGTAACGTCCCAATTTAATAAAAATAATTGTAGTAAATAGAACTTCACATGTTTGCAGCCTAAAGTAGAGCACTGATAGAAAGTATATAAGAATCAACCTTTACAGTTATCCTTAATATACTGAACAAGAAACTAAGGCACAAAACTATGCCATAACCAAAATCTAAACACAAATTAGATTAGACTGGAAATTTGCTCACAGAGCAAGAAACTTACAAAATAAAACAGTTCGACAAAAAAGTACTCAAAAGAGCATTAGCTACCTCGCCCAAAACTAGACAATAGCATCACCACCATCTGAACGATCCCCAGGAATCTCCACGTCTGCTCACACCAAGTATTGGGTGATCATTGCAAAAAGGAAAAGTCAAATAGAGAACACAAACACAGAGAGAAAGGGTAAGCTAATTTTAAAAAGAAAAATAAATACATCTATATACCAATTACACCAAGCTACAGTGATCTTGCGATAAAAACTGCTCTCACTACAGGGTTCTGATTCAAGATCCGACCAGTCAAAGTCAATAACTATGTGTTAAGGATAACTGTTACAATTTCAGCTTGATCCAACGGTTAACGAAGTTGGAACCTTCATTTTACGAAAAATGTGCAGTGCTGTCAACAACCAAACTACAGTGTTCTTGTGATAAAAACTGCTCTCACTACAGAACTCCGGTTCAAGATCCGATCGGTCAAAGTTAAGAACTATGTGTTAAGGATCAACTATTAAAATTTTAGCTCGATCCAACGGTTAACGAAGTAGGAACCTTCATTCTACGAAAAGTGTGCAGTGTAGAAAAAAGAGTAGCGCCACATCAATCAAACATACCCTGTACATTCCAGAATGATAACATAAAAATGTGACATCCCATTTCTAATAGAGTAATCTACTAAAATTTCGCATCACATAATTATAATATAAAAGAGCACACGACATGAAGCATACATGTACTAACTACTACAGTTATCCATCATATACTCGGAAAGAAAGTTTAGGCACATTGTCTTGCAAAAGACTGCTCATAGAGCAAGGAATTTAAAACTAAACATTGAATTCTTCAAAAGGGACTTGACAGTGAGTCACAACAACCCACACCATGGTAACCACCCTACACTGTAGCGTCGTCACCACCCTTTGAACCTCCAGGGGTTTCCACATCTGCTCACACCAATAATATTGGTGATCATTGCAAAAAGGAAAACCAAGCAAGAAACACACACCAAGAGAAAGGGTAAGCTAGAGCAAAAATTGTTTTAATCATGTTAAAGAGCAAATCAATAGTCGGATCATATTATGCACAGACAAAGCAGTAGGCACCCAAATCATGTGAAAGCAAACAATTTCAAGACTCTATGACTCAATATTCGGATCATACTCTTGATATAGAATTCAAAAGGAAGTATGCGCCTGTGCTGGCTTCTAAACTTTGCAAAGTCTAGACGCAAGGGGTTATCACTCAACCACACACAAAGTTAATCCTCTAATGTTATGGGCCCAATATGTCTCAAGACTAGGACCTCCTACCACTCTCACCACATAAATTATTCTACTCTATGTGAGCGTGAATAATTTTTAGAGTTCAGGATACCTTTCTTTATCTAGACATCTCCTATATCAAGGTATACACTAACCACTATCACCAAAAGTTTCCCTTGAAACTCTTTTACCAACAAAATCCACATGCCATATCAAGCATTCAATTCTCATGCCAAATCACCACCAACCATACAGTCATGTTTTCCATTTCATACACAGCATAACATGATCCCATTCAATCTCATGCTTTATATATGCATACCAATGTCCAACCCAACCAAGTCATGACTCATTACATAACACATTAAACGATTTTGGATTTTAGAAATAAAATTGCAGCTTGTGTAAAGCTCCAAAAATTTTGTATTTATATTCAAATTAAAAATGATTGAATCAAGAACCAAATGCAACACGAACCAACTTAATTGAATAACTATAGAGAAAGTTATGCACCAAACAAACAACGAAGGTCAATGTTGTCAACAACCAAACTACAGGGACCTTGTGATAAAAACTGCTCTCACTAAAGAGCTTCGATTCAAGATCCGACCCGTCAAAGTCAAGATCTAGGTGTTAAGGATCAGCCGTTAAAATTTCAGTTCAATCCAATGGTTAAAGACTCAGGAAAGTCAATTTTACTAAAACTGCGCATATCAGAAAAAGACATAGTCGCCCAGCGACCAAGGCACTCGCCAGCGACCACCCGACACTTTCAGAATACGAAAAATAACGTCAAATATCACATGAATATTTGAACCCCTAACTTGGAAATACACCAAAAATTAATGTTTTCCTCTATCTTATCTCATATTCCACAAAACACTAATCAAACTTTGTCAAACGAAACAGGAACAAGCAAAACAACTTAAAAAAAAAATGAAACCCTAACTTCCCTTATCTCGATAACGCTAGAAAACGAAGGCAAACTCTTAACTGAGGAACACCGCAGCTCCAAGAATCAAACAGTGAGTTGAAACGTGTATACAAACACAAAATAGGGGCATGAGGATACACCCTAACCCAAACCTACGTACTCGAACAGGAAAAGGAGAAGAAAGAGCAAGAAAGTTCTAAGGTCCACTTACTTTGAGGCAGAATTGTCTTAGCTAGCTCGAAAATGGAAGGTTTCTTGTGCCCTAACATAGCTCTCAAATTCTACAAAGGAGTGGGAGAAACTGTTTTTTCGAAAATGAGACAAGTGAGGCATTAGGGCTAGTGTTTCATTTTTTTTAACTTGTTTTGCTTGTTCCTGTTTTGCTTGGCAAAGTTTGATTAGTGTTTTGTGGAATGAGACAAGATTGAGGAAAACGTTAAGTTTGTTGTGTATTTCCAAGTTAGGGGTTCAAGTATTCATGAAACTGTAATATTTGACGTTATTTTTCGTATTCTGGAAGCGTCGGGTGGTCGCTGGGCGAGTGCCTTGGTCGTCGGGCGACTGTGTCTTTTTCTGATATGTGCAATTTTAGTGAAATTGACTTTCCCGACTCTTTGACCGTTGGATTGAGTTGAAATTTTAACAACTGATCCTTAACACCTAGTTCTTGACTTTGACCGGTCGGATCTTGAATCGGAGCTATGTAGTGAGAGTAGTTTTTATCGCAAGGTCCCTGTAGTTTGGTTGTTGATAGCATTGACCTTTGTTGCTTGTTTGGTGCATAACTTTCTCTATAATTATTCAATTAAGTTGGTTCTTGTTGCATTTCGTTCTTGATTCAATCATCTTTAATTTGAATATAAAGACAAAATTTTTGGAGCTTTACACAAACTGCAGTTTTATTTCTAAAATCTCAAATCGTTTGTATAATGTGTTATTATGTAATGAGCCATGACTTGGTTGGGTTGGACATTGGTATGCATTTATAAAGCATGAGATTGAATGAGATCTTGTTATGTTGTGTATGAAATGGAAAACATGACTGTATGGTTGGTGGTGGTTTGACATGAGAATTGAATGCTTGATATGGCATGTGGATTTTGTTGGTAAAAGAGTTTCAAGGGAAACTCTTGGTGATGGTGGTTAGTGTATATTTTGATATAGGAGATGTCTAGATAAAGGAACGTATTCTGAACTCTAAAAATTATTCACGCTCACATAGAGTAGAATAATTTATGTGGTGAGAGTGGCAGGAGGTCCTAGTCTTGGGACATATTGGACCCAAGACAGTAGAGGATTAACCCGTGTGTGGTTGGGTGATAACCCCTTGCGTCTAGACTTTGCAGAGTTTAGAAGCCAGCACAGGCGCATACTTCCTTTAGAATTCTATATCAAGAGTATGATCCGGATATTGAGTTGAAATTGTTTGCTTTTATATGATTTGGGTGCCTACTGCTTTGTTTGTGCATAATATGATTAAAATATTTTTGCTCTAGGCTTACCCTTTTTCTTGGTGTGTGTTTCTTTACTTGGTTTTCCTTTTTGCAATGATCACCAATACTATTGGTGTGAGCAGATGTGGAAACCCCTAGAGTTCTCAGGGAGGTGACGACGAGGGTGGTTTCCATGTCTGGGTTGTGACTCACTGTCGAGTCCCTTTTGAAGAACTCTGTGTTTAGTTTTAAATTCCTTGCTCTATGAGCAATCTTTTGCAAGACAAGAATACTTTTGTGTTCTTTATGGCATCGTGGTGTGCCTAGACTTTCTTTCTGAGTATATGATGGATAATTGTAATAGTACATGTATGCTTCATGTCGTGTGCTCTTTTATATTATAATTATGTGATGCGAAATTTTAGTAGATTACTCTATTAGATATGGGATGTCACATTTTTATTATGCGACAGTGTACGGCGGTGAACAGTGCAAGGAGTAGTGGGTTGAACGAGAAGTTTAAGCATTATTTGAACATTAGGTTAAATATAAAGATTTTATTGGGCCATAAGCGGCCTAATTTCTATTAAGTTGTTATTTGGGCTTTAAATCAAATAGAAACCACTAAAGAAACATATATCTTGTGACTAAACTAGGGTTTTTTTACCTGCCCCGGCTGAAGAGTCTTCTTCTTCAAGCCGTTGTTGCCTTATCATCTTTGATCAAGTTAGGCACACATGAGTCTGGTAACTAAACCATTTATAGAAGGGATTTAATCACCCGCAAGATTATGATTTTGAACATGATCAAAACCTAAATGTCGGCTTCTAAGAACCAAGATTATATAATATCTATCAATTTATTTGTTGAGTTCCTTTAATTAGTTCGCCACTAGAAATCTTTTCATTTTTATTGTAGACCTACCCTTTGTCATATGTGAGACCATATCTTGGTTGGTCTGTTTGAGAGAAGTTACTGTTTGAGTTGCATTAAAGAGACGCTGAATCTGGGCCCTTAGCCATTTCAATCAAGCTCTGACCTGACCATATATTGTAATTATACTCATTTTGTTGCAACTTTCGGGGATGAGCTTTGTCCCTATGAGTGAATGAAATCAGGATGTATTCTTTAGCTAAGTCCCTAAGTCCCTTCTTAATTTGACCCTCAAGAATGTCATTTTTAGTTTAAGGCTTATCCTTTTTAATATAGAGTATAGTGAGGCTGTACTTGGTACTATCACTCTAGTGTTTGAAAAGCCTCAACTTCATTTACCTTATTCACTGGAACGGGTGTAAATTGCATTTCCCGTTTTTCGAAGTTAAGCACATAGAGTGATTGATAGGTGGACAGTTTAACTTATAAAGCTATCAATTTTTTAAATATTCCATATTCTTAGTTTAAGGTCCAAATGCACAGATTTGCTTGTTAAGTTTCATTGTGGTTTCATTGTATCTTGATCAATTTATCTTGTTGATTTTTTACTTTAAGAAATAGAGGAGAATGTTTCTACGATAACTAGTGCATGAAGTTCAAGATTGTTTGTTAACTGTGTTGTATTGCACCGTTTACTTCCTGGGCTTTGTTTCCAAATCTTCAATGTTCCATTTAAAAGATATAAAATCTTGTTGGCAATGGTAGTGTTAAATTGTGGATGATGGTTGGTTTAATTTTTATTTTAAAGAAGTACCAAAATACTGAACAATTCATAGAATTGCTTAAAGTATTCAAGCTGATCTCCATCTCAGCTAAACCAAATGACAGTTTTTTCATATGGCTTCTTAGTTAGCCTGTGTCTATAGTTAAGCTCATTTGAATTGTATGGACACCTTGACAGTGGTATTACTTTGTTCTTTTGGAAATAAATTCCTTAACTAAATCTCATCATTCTTTTTCACCAAAATGAACCTATATACAAAAGCTACATCAATATTCAAAAGAAAACATTTGACAACGGTCTTAGATTCATAATTCATTACATGTAAATAAAAAAAATCGAACATTACTATTCTCTACCTCTATATATGCCAGCCTTAATCTGGATGAGGGAAATATTCAAATATTTGTTACCTGGAATGATATTTTTTATTGATTGCAATTTGGTTCCGTATAGATTCATTGACATAAAATGTGCAACCTTGAACATGACTGATCCTTGAAATGCTCAACCTGATTGGACCTACTCATTCTATTAAAGATATAGTGGAGGTTGGTTTGCACGTAATAAACGAACAATTGTAATTCTCCTTGTTCACGCTTAGTTATGTCAACTTTCTTCTTATATTCTGTTTGCATTTCTTTTTGCGAATCTCGATGTAGAAGTTGTGTTGTTTTCCATTTGTTCTTGTAATCTGTCAGCATTCTGTTACACCTTAGATGATTTTCAGGTTTCACACTGTGGCGTATTTGCAGCAAATATGGTGGTTTGAAGTGGATGGGGAGGTAACGTTTCCATTTCCCGCTGATATTTATACTCTCTCCTTTAGGCTTCACCTTGGACGGTTTACCAAAAGGCTTGGACGGCGTGTCTGTAATTATGAACACACCCATGGTTGGGATATAAAACCTGTGAAATTTGAATTGTCTACTTCAGATGGCCAGCAAGCATCATGTCAATACTGTTTGGATGAATGTGAGATTGATGATACATATGGAAATCATAAGCGTGGATACTGGATAGATTATAAGGTGGGTGAGTTTATTGTCAGTGGATCAGAGCCTACAACTCAAGTTAGATTTTCCATGAAACAGATTGATTGTACTCATTCCAAAGGTGGCCTTTGTGTAGATTCTGTATTTATTATACCAAGTGATTTGAGAGAGCGCAAGAGAAAATGCATTTTGAAATAACCATATGCAGAACAGGAAGCTTGTTTCTTTTAGTGATGTCAAGTCAAACACCCTGAATACACTGTTGGGATCTACCACAGCTTATACATAACCAAAAAAAAAGTTTACAATTTGGAGAATGTCATTTTTCTGGTTTTCTAATATCCTTTTTGGCTTGTGAGTGTGTATATCCTCTGTAGCTGTGTAATAATAATTTCTATTCAATGTATTTTAGTTGTTTACACTTTAGGTTGATAGTTTATTTATGCCTTCTCAAGCGTTTTATAATTGATGTTCTTTATGCCTTCTCAAGCTTGATTTGCAGAGGTATTGTTTGCTGCACTGGATAAGATATAGCATGGTAAATATGAATAAATGTAAGAGCGTATAAGATATATTTCTTTTATAAGATATGATTTTCCAATGACAATAAAAAATATATATATATATATATATATATATATATATATATATATATATATATATAATACAAACATTTAGAATGTTTTAAGCATTCGAAAAGATTCAAAACAAAGAACTAAGTTACAAAGACAAAACTACAAGATAGCTTATGACAACTGAAATATTAACACTGTTGCTCTTCTCATATTCTGTGATATTGGCATAATACCTTGCAACCAATTGAAACTTACATAGATCATATGATCTTCAACAGAACTATTTGGATTTCATTTCCCTATTTGTACAAGAATTTGTGATGCAGGTGAAGGAGCATGTTTTGTTATGGTGGTTCTACTTCACAAATCTAAAAAGCTACTCAGCCAAGAATTGTTCCTCTTTTGTTAGTCCTTTGTACTACACATTCCATCCTTTGGTGATGCATTCACGCATGATTATAGACTTGAGTATGCCTTACTGCTTTTGATAGTTGAATTTAGCTGAAAGAAAGAAACAGTATTAGAATTTTATTCCATAGGTACTTAATTTTGTGATATTAGAATTTTTACTTTTAACATTTTGAAATACCCTAGTTAACGATTAGTTACCTTATTTTTTTTATAAATAGTTTAGAAACATGTTATATTATAGGAAACATTGGTTATTAGCAAATCAACAGTCTTGTTAATTTAAAATTGGCTCAACATGAAGTCATTAACAAGTATAGCACCTTTTCCAAAAAGATATTGCCCATATAGCACTATCCTTCAATTTATTTATCCATTTTTTTAATGTTCATTTACAGTTTTCATTTTCTATTATCCCTTGATTTGGAAAATACAACAATAGTAGCTAATATACTTACAAAATCAACTTATTGTTATAGTAATAATATTAGTAAAATTAGTTATTTCCAGCTAGCACATAGCACAGTGCCAACATTCTTTAAATTTTACTTTTTCCTCTTAAACAAAACAGAAAAAAAACGGAAAAAATTGGCTAGAATTTAGGTTATGGGGACAGACCGTTTTCTGACACCGGTTAAGGAAGAACAGGCTCATTAATAGAGTTTTTTTGACCTTATTCTAACCTGTAAAAAAACAGTACTACCCTACTAAATATTGGAAAGACTTTTCTTCTTTTTAACGTATTTCTATGTTACATTTATTAAAATAATTCTGGCTATTATTTAAACAAAATGTTTCACTCTATTCCAAATACGTCAAAATATTTTAAATTATATGTTTGAGATAAAGATAAGCTTGAAACAAGTTATATATGAAAATCGTGGTTCTTCCACGTAGCTGTAGCCATATTCATTATTGGCATGACCACCTATCAAATTGTGATGGATCCATTAAAAAATCCATGGTGATTCAAGAAAAAATATCGTTCTTCATTTTCATTTTTAATGAACTTAAGAAAATTACTGATATATGTAATAAGTGATGTAAGAAGAAAGGAAAGGAAAACAAAATCAGACAAATGTGAGATGAATTCTATTTTTTTTTTTTATAAAATCTCTAATTAGTTTAAATAAAGACAGTATTTGACTAACTTTTATTTTTATATATTATATATATATATATATATATATATATATATATATATATATTTACAAAAGTTGTAAACATAAATGTTTTGACTAGATTAGAATGAAGTTAATGATAAAAAAGTTTTAATTGAAAGTATAATTCAGTCTCAAATCAATTAATTGTTTGTCGGTCAAACGAAAGTCCTAAATTCTTTCTAGATAAAAGAAGAAAAAAAGAACTATCTTAGTTGTGTTGAGTTTTGTGGAATGAAGCAAAACGGAGAAAGAGAAATAAAAAAAAGTTAAATAGCTTTAATTTTTTGTAATGTAAAGTTGATTTTTTAGAAAATGAAGTTTATTTTTTTCTTCTTTGGTAATGTAAAAATAACAACTTTTTTAAAAAGAAACATAGAATTGGTAATTTAGTTTTTCTTTAAATAAAACGACTTTCACAATTTTTTCCTCTTAAACTAGTCGTTAAAAATTATAATGGTTTTCATTTTTCTTTATCATTCCCTTTCTTTTAAAATTCGCCCCCTCTTCTGTCTATCTTTCTTCTCTTTCTTTCTTTCCAAATTAAATTGATGACAAAGTCAATGAATAAATTGTTGTAGAGTATTGGAGTTATAAAAATAAATTACATAAAACAATTAGTAAAATAAAAGGCAAATTGAGCTATGTTAAAATGAATTTTGTGGGTATTTTCTTTTATATGCTTTTATAAAGAAGTCAAATCCAAATTTCTTAGATCATTTCTATTCCTAATTTTAAATGAAAACCATTTCTTTTACTCTAAAAGAGCTTGACGATCCACTTTTAAGAGTACAATAATTATTAAAAAGTAAATTTTTATTTTTATAAAGAAAAAAAAGAGATAAAACAATACAATATATAACAAATGTCAAGTGGGTGTAAAATATTTTTAGTTATCAAAATAACATTATCCAATTTTGAAAGATTCTTTAACATTTAAAAAACACTTGAAAACCTAATTTGGATGGAAGGAACTCGTATTCCTGAGATGAATGCTTCCACAAGTGTTGATGTTTGTTGGAAATGTTAAATGAAGCAATGAACCACTTGTTGAAAAATTTTGTGGGATATTTTCACTATCCCCATATACATTTTATTTTTGTTTGTTTGTGTGAGTTTTAAGTTGTAATACAAGATTTGTTACTTAAGATTTGAATGAAGTGTAATACAAGAGCTATGAGGGAAAAGTGTTGAAAAAGTTGAAGATGGTGTTAGGGAAGTAGTCCTCACACTAACCCTTTGAAGAGACTTGAGACCACATTCATGTCAATCCGTTTACCTTTTCAGTCAATTTGGAGATAGATGCTTTTTTTGACCCCAAAACTTCAAAATAAGAAGAAAAAAAAAAAAACTTTTCCTTATCCAAAAACTTGGCTTAGCTGGTAAAGTGGTCACTCTCAATTTAGTCTCTTAGCCCAAGAATCTTTGACCAAAGTGCCAAAAACTTAGAGTCTTGAATGTTGCAAAAAGTTAGCTCAACCTAAACCTTATTCTATGGCTAAAATGATGATGATGAGATTGTGGTGAAGCAGTCCTATAGCTACAACAAAACAATCCAACACCAAATGTCAGAAAAATTTCATCTATGGAATCGACCTACAGTTGTAACTTTGGATTACTCACCAACCCTAATCATAACATAGCCTTTTATTTAACCACCCATTCTCGCACCATGCTACTTTTTCATTCAAACTACCCAAAACCACATTACATTTATCACACTTTTTAGATATGCTGCTACGTAACTTTATTTAGTCATTACAAATTCAATCTTCAAACTTCTGCAAGTAAAAGTATATATATTAGAAGAAGAATGTTTAGGTGTTGTAATTTGATTTGAAACTTTTGCATTTATAAGAGTGTTTAATGTCGAAACGTTAAAAGTATGTGTTCAAAGCTTGAGTCCTAACTTGTAGCAAAGAAATCCTCGTATATGAAGTGAGTAATCATTGGCTATTCACTAAACATATTTTGAATCCACTATACAGATACTTACACAACATTAGCTTTATCTCTATTTATTATTTTTTAGTGAGTGTAAAAGAATAATATAAGAACCTCCATCGTAATATTATTCACCTAATTTTGAATAATTTTATAAAAGTTATTAAAGGTTAAATTAAGTTTTGAGAGCTTTGAAAATTTTAAAGTTCTTGCTAATTTTTTTTATGTCTGTCCCTTAGAAATTTTTGTTAACCAAAATGAAATTTGTTAACACTGTCATCTGCTTAAATGTTATTATATAATATTTTATTACAATAAACTATAATCACGACAAACCCCTCCAGATATTTATTATATTTAAAAAAAATTAATTTTTAAGTTACTCAGAATTATAAAAAGTATGAAATTATAAAACTATAAAATTATAATTTATAATTATGTATTTAGTAAATTTGAAATATTTAAATGTTATAATTTTGTAATTTCATAATTCTATAATTTCCTAATTTCCTAATCTATAATATTTTAATCTTACTATTTTGTAATTTTATAATTTTACCATATTAAAAACTTCATAACCTAATAATTTTAAAATCCTATAAATTTATAATCATACAATTTCATAATTTTATAATAATACGATCTTATAATTTTAAAATCTTATATATTTATAAATTTATAAATTTTTTATTTTATAATCTTATACTTTTGCAATTTTATAATTTCAAAATATCATAATTTCACAATTTTATAATTTTATAATTTCATAATTTTATAATTCCACCATCTTATAATTTTATAATCTTATAGTTTTATTATCTTACAATGATGTAATTCTATAATTTTATAATTTTATAATTTTATATTTCATAATTTCATAATTTTATCATTTTATCATTTTATAATTTTATAATTTTATAATTTTATAATTTTATAATTTTATAATTTTATGATTTTATAGTTTCATAATTTCATATTACAATCTTACATTCTTATAATAATAATCTTACAATTTTACAATCTTATAATTTTAATATTTTCTAATTTTCTAATTTTATTATTTTATAAATTTACTATTTTATAATTTTATAATTTTTTATTTTATATTTAATATTTTATAAAATTTAATATTTTATAATTTTTTTTATAATTTAATTTTTATAATTTTAATGAACTGTAAAATCATTTTCGTTAAAACAACAAATGTTTTAGAGAGATCCCGATCATTAGGGTTTTTTTTTACAAAATATTATGTGACGATATGTTAGCATAATGACAACGTAAGATTCATGTCATATAGTTGACTAAAATATCTAATCATCGGGACTCACTTGAAAAAAATTTAAAATCTTAAGAACTTAATATGCCACAAAAATCCAATAGGGACAATTGAAAGTTTCAAAATTTATAACGACTTGAAACTTAATTAATTAAGCCGTTATCAAATAATAATCAATTTAGAGACAAAATTATTGGTATTTGTTCCTAATAGCCCAATAGTCTCACATCACTTAAGAGTCGATGTCTAATGTAAGGCCCAATTTCATTCTCTGTCCTAATATTTAAAGGCTGGTCTTAATCTGTTGGGCCTAAAGGGTGGTCCATAGGGTGTTAAGGCCCTAAAGCTGCTAGGGTTTCCCTTTCAGCCTCACTTTTGTAATCTGAACCTAAACACTGCCTCCCTTCCGTTTCAGAGCTCTACTAGGGTTAGCCGTCAACTCTCTCCAAGCGAACTCTGACTCTCCCACTCCATGTAAGTTGCTCCTGAACTCGTAGTAGTCTTCCCCTAGCTCTATTTTGACGTCCCCTTGAGGCTCATTTCGATAACCTATTCTGCTCTGTTTCTTTGTTTCCTTCCAACCACTTATTTTGTTCCTAGAGCTGCTGCACTCTTACGTTTAGTGTCAAGGTTGCGTCAGAATATCCTACTAGCTTATTTTCAGGTAAGGAAAGCTAGAAACCTTCTATTTGGTGTGATTCGTGTTCGTTTTGCCCTTGTTCTGTGTTTGTCTGAGCTCGTATACTACTGTGGATGCATGTGCTGGTTGAAATTATTGTTTGGGTATGAAAATATAGTTGTTGCAGGATGAACAGTGGGCGAGACCTGTTATTCTCGCTCAAGCAACCCTATCTCACCTAGGCGAGACTTGCAGAGGACAAACCCTAGCTCGCGCTCGAGCTCTCGCTAAGGCGGAGGGTCATGGTTTGAGCGGGGTACCATCTCGCTTAGGTGAGAGACGCTCGCCTAAGCGAGGACGCGTGGGAGCTCGAGGTGTGTTGTTGCAGTGCAGCCTAAGCGAGGGACCTCACATTTGGGTGAGGAGTAGGCTCGCTTAGGCGAGGGAAAGCTCGCCTAAGCGAGTGCGCGAAAACCTCTCAGGGCCTCTGTCGCGATCTCGCCTAAGTGAGGGCTTGTCGCTTAAGCGAGGGAACTCATCTCGCCTAAGCGAGGGTTTCTGGCTTGAGCGAGATGCGTTATGGGCCTCGCTGTTTTCTTCATTTGAGTGCTATAAATTGTTTGGTTGATTGATTGATGTGTTTTAAGTATGAAGCATGAGAAATGGCATTGAATATATGTGCTATGGGTTGAATTGATATATTGATGTGGCCTTAGCATGTAAAGTGAATGAGATGGATGTTATTGAAATGGCAATGGTATTGGTTTGAGATGAGACTTTATACTCATGAAATTGGCGAATGAGGTGGTATGGTACAACATGGAATACGAATGAGAATTTGGTTACACATATTGACCCGAGACTCGAATGCATGATTACTGTTACTTGGTTGTATGAATATATTTGGTATGAGTCAGTGCGTAATTCTTTGGAGTTTCTAGGTGAGACTTCAGGGTCGTGCTTCAGTGGTCGGGACGTAATTTCATGGCCCCTATTAGTGGGTGCCCATGGTGGTGCCCCATCTATATAACTTGGTAAGGATTCAAGGTAAGAATTGCATCCTAACACTCTAAGGAGTCAATTAGTCTCACTTAGAGCAGACTGACTCCTATGGCGAGAGTAGCAGGATGCTTGAAACTCATTAAGGGTTAACCTTGTGTGTGAGGGAATTGATTCATTGTTACACTTGTAACACTTAGCTCGGAGGTGAGCAGAGGTATCCACCGCAATTACAAGCATCCGCTGAATCTGACCAGGTTATATGTATCCGGATGAGTCGAGTCGAGTCTCAATGTATTGATTTAAAGGTCATAACATGCTTAGGTGGTATATGTATATTGGACTATGAAGGTATATTTGATTGCATGGTAAAAATCTTGTTGACTCTAACTTACCCTTTTCTTGTTGGTTGCTTTATATATTGTTCTTCTATCTTTGCGATGATCATCAATTTATTGATGGGAGCAGATGCGAGAGGTACCCGTGGTCAACAAGGGAGAGATGATTTCGCTGCTTAGTCTTCTTGGGTTGGACTTCCTGTCCTTCTTGGGCTTTCTTTAGGGCTACGACCCATGTACTTGTTTGTCTTTAAATTTTTTTATGATTCCAGTAAACTGTTTAACTTATTTCTTTTTGGGCATCGTGGTGTGCCTTGGATTGTAAGGAGTTATGATTAAACTTCAGGACTGCGCCGTTAGATTATAATTGTGTGACGCTTCTTTTAATTGTGCTTATTAATTAAATGGGACGTTACACCTAAGGTAGTTTAAATAATACTTCTTCCACTCTCTGAGCCGCCTTTAACGACAAAAGCATAATAGAGCTTCACGCTTCAAAGTGGACAATACCTCGAAACATGGTGATTGACCCCAACAATGTCACTCGATGGACATGGAATCGGAACATTGGCGGTTATGTTACTAGTGCGCCCAATAGTCTCACGTTGTAGGCTTAATGCAATTTAAATATTCATTTCTCCTTCCACCCTTCCAATACCTCGGATGCATAATGATTGACCCTAACAATGACAGTCACCAGACTTAGGATTGAAACAATATTTAAAATGGCTTCTATTATTAATATTTAATTTTAAATTAGTCTCAAAATAAATTTTAGTTTATAATATAGTATCTAAATTAGTCAATCAATTATTTTTTATATCTATATTTGTTTGTAGTGATTGACATAATCACAATATCTATCACTACTTAATAACTTTAAATACAATTTATCTTCCTCTCATGTCAATAATATCTATTTTAATTTAAGCAACTTCATCACTATCTTTACACTAAAAAATGATATTTTTTTAATATTAAAAAATATGTTTAACCAATATCCTATATATAAAATTTGAATAAAATTTATACTCATTTACTATGCATCATTGGAGTTCGATAATGACCGATCTAAATATATATGATATTATTATAAGTATAAGAAATCTTATTAAAATAAGTTAAAATTAAAAGAGAAATTTAATTTCTAAAATGAATTTCCAGTAAGGTTCAATTACAATTTTGGTTTTCTAGTTTGTTAGAAAAATTTAATAAGACTATAATTTTAATTGATGTAATTAAGTTTTCTAGTTTTTAAAACCGATCATTTCCCATATATTGCCAATAAGGTCATGCTTGTACATGTTACATGGTAGTTTGTGGTATTTTTTATCTTTATTTTCATTTTTTTGTCACGTGTCAGGTTATTGTCGTGCACATAACATAGATAGTGCCATACAGTGTCACATGATAATGTTTTGTATTCAATTTAGTTCTTATATTTGAAATTTTAACTTAATTTAGTACACTTTTTTTTAAAAAGGAACAATGTTATCCCTCTAAAAAGTGGGACCACATTGCTAACTAAACTTAATTAGAACTTATATTTACATGTTAAAATATACGTTTTAGAATTTATATATCAAATCACTCCACTTAAATATTGGAACTAATGTTATTTTATATATTTTAAATTTCAATAAAAATATCTCTATTTTAAACTTGTTATATATATTAAGCTAAAACATATAAATGTATTTGTCAGATTAAATTTATAAATACGCTAACAGGAAAATACAGATTTTTAAATTATTCCAAATATTAAAATTTAAAAATTAAAAGTGTAATTTTATATTTACATTTTTAATATTTTAAAAAATGTATAAGTTTGAAATATGGATTTTTTTATTGAAATTAAAAATGTATATAATAAAATTAATTTCAATATTTAGGTGAAGTGTTTGATGTATAAATTTTAAGAAAAATTAATATGTATATATAAGTTATAATTAAGATTAATTATTAATTTGGTATCATTTCGAAAAGGGAAAACATTGCTCCATTTAAAAAAATAGTTGGGACTAAGTTGAGTTAAAATTTCAAATATAAACATATGACACGTGATATTGTATAGACATTATTATGTGACATTGACATTGACATGTGGTATTGGATAGACAGGTGACACTGTCACTGTCATGTGATATGACAATGACTTGACAAGTGACAAATTAAAAAAAATAAAAAATTGAAAATATTATAAGCTGATACATGACATTAACAACAATCTAACAAAAATGATCAAATTAGATCATTTTTAGAAACTAAAAAACTTAGTTGCACAAAATAAGAATTACATGTTTTTTTTTTTTTGAATTTTCTATACAAGTTAAAGAACTAAAAGTATAATCAAGCCAAGAAGTAAATTTATATGATATAATTTAACTTTTAAGGTTGACTAGCTATAAATGAATTGAGTCCAAGAGTTGGAGAATCGACAGATAAAGTAGTTAGGCCATTTTTGTGTGGTGGGTAGGAAGAGGAAGAAGACACCGCAACATGCATGCATGCATTCATTAATACGAAACAAGAAAAGGAATGATGAGAACGTCACACAAGCCTGAACTGGAAAAGACTTTAACTAGATGGATCAACAACATTGGTGAAAACCTATGCATAGCCTCTACCAAAAAAGTCCAACCTTTGCTATGTCCTTCCCCAAAAACACAAAAAAGTTCTAAGGACTCATCAATGCAAAGTTCTAATATTACCCTCATTTTTATAAAGGAAAACCCAAAAAATAGGGTTTTGTCCTTTCAAAAACTAGTCGTTGTAAATCTTTCAAGAACCATATGTGAGGGTTCTAAGATGTCAAATTCGTCTTCATCTGAAATTCTCAAGTAGAGAAAGAACTTCCTGGTGCAACCTTAAATACCACATTAATTAACTTTTGGCAACTTGTTCATGTGCTTTTTGCATGCATATTAACCTTTTAATTTTATTTTACTTTTTTTAAAAAAAGCAACTTGGTATATTGATAAGATAAAATATATTTGGTTTATCTTTATAATATTATTTTACTGTATTAAAAGACGTTTTTTCTTTTTCTCGAGGATACGGAAAAGTGTAAAATTTTCACTTTATACTCCGACTGGTCTTTTAAAGATTGGGTTGTAACATGTACTTTTGATAAAGATCTATAAAAGATAATGTACTAGTTAGAAACTTTAGCATATTAACTCTTGTATAGTTTCGATGTTGAAGATGAAAATTAAAATATTAGATAATGACTTCTAATATATAAAACAACGGTTTCTTCTATCTTTATGAATATGTGAACTTGTAAAGATCAAAATGTATACATAAAAAATGAGAGATTAAATTAAAAGAATTTTCAAATTACTTCTTAACTTTAGTTATTATATTTAATTTAGTTATACATGTAATAGTTTTCTTATTTATATTATGAATAAAGCCAAACGATTAGAAAGCTATTTAATGTTGGTTTTGTGAACCTTTCTACAAAGATTCTAGAATTGATGTTAAAATGATAAAGTTCAAAGTATGAACATTCAATTTCGATTCTTCTGATAAACAAGGTTAAAAGTTATTGATTTAAGTCACAACTTTGAACATCAATTAAAGTCATAATTGATATACAACGTTACAAATTTAACCTTTTAAATATTAGTTAAAGTAACAAATGTGATTGGAAGCCTAACTTTTTTAATAAACTATCTTTTATAGATATTTGAAAAAATATATAAATATTTGTAAGTTGAATAAATTTTTTTTCTCATCCGTGACAAATTTCTTCAAGTCTTTTGAAAATAAGTATTTAAGAATATCCAAATATATCTTGTGGAACTGAATTTGACTTAAACTCTTTGAAAAAGTAGTTAAATTATCCATAAGACGTGTCTGACTAATCAAAGTGAGGTGTATCGTTTGATTGGTTATAACTTGACATCATTTGCATAGAAAATTTAATAGACACATAACTATTCATTCCTCTAACAATCATATTTAAAATTTTTTATGAAACAATTCACTTTAGACATGAAATACATTAATTTTCATGTCTACAAATGTGTACAATAATTTCATTTACATTATAAGGGTCTCAAACCACCTTTGTTACTACAAAGCATCATCCACCCTTTTTGTATCTTCTGCTTACCTATCATTATGGTCATTGTAGGTGAAAATCACACAACCACCACTACAAGAAAAATTGTAATTACCGATGGCAGTAATCCGTCCATAATGACACAAATTTGTCGGTAAATTAGTATTACCGACGGACTACTGACGGCCAGAAATCTGTCAGTTGATGCATCATCGGTAACAATTTATGGACGGATGCTTGAGATCCGTCGATAATTACCGACAGACTCGTCCTTCACAAAAATCGTCGGTTATTACTAACGGGTCAATCCTTCGGTAATTACCGACGACCTAATCCATCGAAAACTACAAATGTTCATGTTTTGCAATTACTGACAGATCAATCTGTTAATAATTACTGAAGGATACGTCCGTTGGTAATTATCGACAGCTCAGTCCGTCGGTAATATTAATGCATGAATGTATGTAATTTTTGACGGATTAGGCCGTCAGTAATCTGTCGATAATAGGAAGATTATGTTGACAGTTGACGAGGTTGCAACACTGAGTGGGAAAATCAAGGAATCTAAAGACTTGATTGACAGAACAGAAACATCCATGGCTCAGGTGGAAGAACACAATACTCTATCTTATATGTGGTGAATGGGAGAGCCATCAACCCAATTCCCCTCATGATAGGGTAAATTTCATGTGACCATTCGATCCACAAGAACCTCCTTCAAATCTCACCATTACCTTTCTCTAGTTGACATTAGGTAATTAGTAGAGTCGAGATAATCTTCTTACCATCCATTTTCAATTGCTCTTTCCACCACTACACTTACAGTCATCCTACTCGAAATACTATTTTGTGCAACCACAACAATGCAACAACCAATATATAGTCCAGGATCCACAAGGCCTCTTGTACATATAGATGTTACTCATATATGTAAACACCCACGAACCATCACCTTAGGTTCCCTTGAACCATTAGTCCAAGCATTCCAGTAGTTTCTAGCCTAGCCTTAAACACTACCCAACCCCTAAGCTATTCATATATATGTAACCCTACACTCACCATAAATTTTTGGGCCCCAACCATGGCTTTAATCATCCATAATTTTACACTCCTTTTGTCTTTACTTTTCAATGTAGAGTGTTAAGCTGCAAAGGGTCACACCCCCTTTCCTTCATCGGGTCGAGTTCAAAACTACCTTATCTAATGGCTACCATCTATTGTCTCATGGCCTCACTTATCATTGAGTCCCTGAGTTCTTCTGAAAAACATTTTTCCTTTCAAGAATGACCTTCTCAAGTGAATTAAACTTTTAGAAATGCCCTATCAGTCTTTTCTAGTAAGTTAACTCACCTCAAGAATTATCGTCTAATGTTTATGTAAAAACCCTTCAACTCAACATTCTCAATGATCTAGTCGTTTGATAGGCACTCAACACACTTACTACATGATGGCTTCCTAGCCTGAGTGATCATTTGATGATTACTTCATCTAGTAAGTATCTCTTTTGACTATTATTTGTTTATCTAGTACCTCACTTAACCACTTGTCTAGCCATTAGAGTGTTTGGTTCGGTGTTAATCAATATTCCATCACTTAACCAAATAAATTCAAACCTCACACTCACATTCACCAATTTTGAACTCGTTTAATCCTATCCACAATTCTCAGCTACCCCAATTTCATTTCATCTGAGAACTAATGAAGGAAGGCAATGTAGAGCTGAAGCACATGGGGAGCCAAAATTAGGTTGCAAATATGTTTACAAATTTGTTGCCTACTATGTTTTTCAATAACTGTAAGAAGCTAATCAAGATGAAGGATAGAAGAAACATTTAACTTTGTAGGGGATCTTTTGTGGAATAAACACTAGTGAAGAAAACACATTCGAAATCGTATAATAGGCTTCATTTGGAAGAAACATGAAGTCTTTCAAATCGTGGTGAAATTTTTGAAATTATTTGCACAACTATAAACTTCGGTTCTACAAAGAAATGAAGCTTATTCTTCTATTTGGTGTTAAATTTTTAGAAAAGTTACTTTTCTGCCACAACATTTTTAGACTCCCATTGTTGTGAACCCTTCGTTTCTAGGTTTTCTCTTCTCTCTTGGTTTCTCTTCTTGATTTCTCTCTCGTTTGCTTCCTTCATTCATAGGTTCCTTCATTCACATGTTTTCATCGCCATGTTTAAAGAGGTCTTTGATGTTCACTGTTCAGGTTCGTTGTCTTTGTTTGTTTGTTCATCATTTGTTCACCATTTAAAGAGCTCTCATGATTCATTGCTTTTCCATAAAGAATCGTTCAAGACTATGTTCCCAGGTTTGCATCCCCCTCTTCTAAATCCTAAAAATAATATGATAATATGTTTGATTTATTTCTTTAAAAATCGTAATAAGAAAATCTTGAAAATATATATTTCAATACTAGTTGTCAATTTTTACCTATGTTGTTTTTTCTGGTTCATCTAGTTGTATAAAATTTTGGATTAATTTTTCATGTTCTTTAGTATAGTGTGGGAGTTACTCAATAATATTTAAAAAAAAACACACAATGAAGTCTATAGTTGAATAAGCTTCGGTTGTTTTCCAAAACCAAAATCTATTTCTTTATTTATTTGTTTTATAATTTTTTTATTATTTTAGACTTTGGTTTTAGAGACAACTAAAACTTATTGTCAAAGTTTATGCTTTTATTCAAAAACAAGTCAAACACCCTCCCTCATTCTTTTTTATCTCGCCTTGATATGTTTTGGTTCGAAAATCAAAGTATAATGTCAAAAATAACCGGTATCAAAACCCTTCATTGCATTAGTAAAACTTAAATATCGAGCTTTTGGATAACAAATATGTTTAGCAATTTTATTTGTTTTTTAGTGCAAAGGTCAGAAGTTAATTATAATGTTAATGATAAAGTGTAATGTTTTTAAAATTTAAATATAAAAATTCAAATGTAAGTCTATAAATTATATTATTATTATATGAATGAAACAACACATATAAATCGGATTATTCATAGAAAAAAGTTTGGTGTCAACATATATCCTTACAAATGGGCAAAGTATATTCATTCATGATGAAATGATCATTGGGTTTCCCAAAATTCTGTTACAGATATTTTTAATATTTTTCAGGAGATTTGATTGGGTTTTAAATTCAAGTGTATGTGGGGATCCTAACTTATATGCACATTAGAGAAGATAGAAGATAATCTCCATGACAAAGCTTCATAATCAAGAATATAAGATTTCTTTTTTTCTTTTTCTACATGTAAAGGTCAATCTCATGTCATAGAAAAATATATTTTATAAAATAGGAATGATGGTGTCTATAATGATGTATATATCTTGTAAACAGTTGGACCCCAAGTATACTATTATATAATTACAGAGAATTCTAGATAAAAAAAAAAAAAAAAGGGGTATGTGAGTGAGGAGAAGGCATATAGAAAATTCCGACTTTATTCAAAATTACAAGGTGGCTAGGGAATATACGAAAAACTCTAATCCTATTACTTAGGGGAAGAAGATTTGAAATCAAGTTATATTGATGACATTCATGAATTTAATTTTGCTAAATTGTTTAAAAATCCCCATTCACGAAGCAATATGAAATGTGTCACCCATATTCCTTTGTTGGTGTGGTTTAGCATTAGTTTATTGAAAAGATCAGAAAGTGAAATTTTTAGGTGATTCATGCAAAAACCTATGTCATGATTCTTGCGATTACAATGCTTTTGAAAGGGGTTGACCTAATCTTTGCATTGATGTGACTTTAAATTAGTTGTGCAGGCTTTACAAAAAAAGATGCATGCTTCATTGGACTTTGATTCACACAACCAGTTGATGCATCACCCTCACTAGCTCTATCAAATTTCAGGCCACACCTATCAAATTTCATCTCTTTCATTTATATTATATATTATATATAATATGATTTTATTAAATTAATTTAAATTCAGTTTATGGCTTTGGAATGGGTGCTTAATATTGGTGAGAGAGAGCACTAGGATCAAAATAATTTGGTAAGTAACCATAGGCAACCTAGCTAGAATAAAGGCTTTAGCTTTTTTACCCATTGCTGTTTTGGCTTAGTGTTTTCAGAGGATATGTGTGGTACCATTGCTGAAACACTCTCTCTCTCTCTCTCCTCTGAAAGATAATGCTTCTGATGCGTCACAACTTGTTCATGCAGTCGCTAACATTTTCTGCTAATATAATCTTTGATCATGCCTTCGAAACTTTCAAAACAATATAAAACTTTCAACAATACAAACAACTTCTCAAAACTAAACAATTCTTGCGCTCATAACATTTTTTTTTAGGTCAAAATATGCAGATTATACATAAATAGGTCATAATAATCATGTTTTCAAAGGAGCACCTGCACAATGAAAAGCTACCCAACTTTTTTCTATCACTCAGCGTCTGAGTTACCATTTAATTTAACCCTGCTTTAATATTATGTTCTCACGGTCAACACTTAAAAAAAAGTGCTTTCACTGCTATTATATTCAAGAAGTTAATTACTTTCCCACTCAAAACACTTGAAATTCTTTCCTTCAAGACTTTTGACCTATTATTATGAAACGTTTAAACATCAGGGAAAAAGTGCATTTGTTTGTTTTTTTTTTTCCATCAAACTTCTGACACTACTTGTGGCCTATATACGTGACAGCATTTGAATTTTAGTGCATTAACTCCAAACCCACTTGAACTTTTTCTTTATTGATCAAATTTCTACACCCTGTCTACTCATAACCATGATCTGTCATGAGAATTTTTTTTTCCCTGAACAATTTGACAAAACGATGCTTCTCTAATAGTTTGTTTACCTATGTAAACTATATAAATATATATATATATATATATATTTTTATTTATATTTTAAAAAAATTTTTATTTATAATTTTTTTTTTTTATATATTATATATATATATATATATATATATATATATATATATATATATATATATATATATATATAATCCATCTATTATAATTTGTAAGAAATTCTGCAAAAACTAAAGCAAATTGTTTTTTTCTTGTTGACAGATTTGTACTCTTTCTTTGTTTGATGATGACAAAAAGTAAAAAAGATGAGTAAACACAATAATGGCAAGTTTGATCTGTTTTTGACCTAATGGTTGATTAAGCTATAATTGATTGGTCCTGTAAATGAATGAATCGAGAGTGGTCATAGAAGTGTAGACAATTACTGGAACATCCTCAGTCATTGTTTGTTGAAGTTATATAGAAGGTGTGATATTCTGAGAATTGCTCACGTGGGGCTCTCTCTTGCTCTCTATGTTTTCATAATGTTCCTCCGTTCCACTTCCCCATTTTCTTGTCTTCTAGTAACTTTTTTCTCCTTTGCTCGTGATAATGTCCTATAACATTGAAATCATCGATAAATTATTCAAAATTCAATATTAAACTATTTGATATCGAGATACGATGCACGTTACAGCAATTCATGCAATATAATTTTTTTCCTCTATTTCTCTCTTTCTTTTTTCTCCTCTCTACCAAATCATTTACCATGTTGTTACTTCTAGAAGTTGTTTAAATGCATCGCTATAAGTTGATAAAAAGTTTTTTTTTTTTTAATATAAAGTTGTTGTTTATGTAAACAAAGTTCATTGTTTGTGAATAAAAGGCGATTTTTTTATGCTAATTAAGAACCAGTAGAAAAAATAAGTATTCGTTTTGACAACTTTTAATAGTGTAGTTTTACGTACAACTTTTATGTCTATGTCATAATATATAAGACACAGAAATTAAATTACATTAAAAGGATTAAAATGTGGTTTATTTTATAGATTTCATGTGGGAAAGATCGTATATATATCAACAAATGTGTTTCATGGATTTTTTCCTCATCCTTGTCTCCATGGTCAAATGAAATAGTACCTAGAAGAACCTCCAAAATCCAAAAGACAGGAAAATTGCCACCCCTTTGTATTTGACATTTCAAGTTTAGATTTTTTAAGAGAAAAGTGTTATTAATTCCGAAATAATTTTACTCCAACAAAACTCTATTAAGTTACATTTATATTAAGGCTACTACTTCATACTTTTTTTTAATTTGTCGTTTCTCTTAATATAACAGTAAAGATGTTATTTAATAAATCATGGTTGAAATAAAAAGCAACCAAAACTATTAGAAAAGAGCAATTGTAGTTGGTTGAAAGCATTTACTAAAATAAATACCTCAATTTAATTGGCCCACAAAGAAGTAAACAACTTATGTTATTAATTAAAGTAAAGCTAAAACAATGGTAACATTTATATCATTTGTGGGTTGTGGGTGCAACTTCAATAAAAGGAATTTATGTATCGCATTCTTCATGAGTTTTGAATTGTAAGAAATGGAAACCGACCCTAATTAATGAGAGATGATTGAACATATACAACATCACAGTGTAATAGTGTAGTTGTAATGTTTAGTAGAAGACAGCAAAAAAAAAAAAAAACTCAGTATTTTATGTTGTTTGGGACATGATGGTATTAAGGATGTAATGTTGTGATGAGATAAAGAAGTTGGAGAGATGATGGAGAAGTAGAAGTTGGATTGTCTGACCTATCTCTGTCAGGATTTTGGGGCCGAAAGAAAGGGCTTCCTTATCGCTCCAAGCTCTGCTTTTATTTGGGAGCAAAAGGTACAGCGAAACAGCAGTCCAATCTGTGCACCAAACCACAGCACAGACAATGAATGGATTTGTTTGTTTGCAGAAAAAAATTGAAATGGAAAACCCAGATCCCGATTTTGTGCAAGGAAGCAACAGATAGATCTAGAGACAGGAGAGGTGAAAGTGAGATTGTCTCAGCTTTCTTCTCTGTGACACTGCAAAGCCATAATTAAGGTGAAAGGGAGAGGTGGGAGTTGAAAGAAACAGAAGTGAGTAGTGAGTAGTGAGGCTAAGTCTTAAGTCTTGTGTTTTATTTACCTTCCTTTATTTGTCTCATGTGAGGGTAGCAGTGTTGCCAGGTTCACGTACCCTCTTTTGAGGGCCAAAGAACTTCTCCTATGTTGCTATTAAATTCCCGTTTTGGAACCCATTTTACCCATTTTGCAAAACTCCCACCATTCTTTTCTGCTAACACAACAACACAGTGTGCCACAATAGAAACACTCGATTCATAGGTCTATGATCAAATATGGTCCCCGTTCAAGCCTTCCTGGGGGCCAACTGACACATGCCTTCCCTTTTTCACGCCTTCTTCACCTTTCTCTCTCTCTCTTTCTCTTCCCAACCTACTCTGTACGGTTTCTGCATTAAACACAAAACTTTGTTGCGCCCCAAAAGTGAAGTAGGATCATCCACGCAACAAAAACCTCACCAAATTCACAACCCTTTCTCTTAATATCCACAAGTACCTCTTTAAATGCATATATATCTTATTCTTACTGTAACTAATATAATCCCATCAACTCTTTTTCTTTTTTATTTTTCTATTAGAGGAATCTAATCTAATCCCATAAACCCTATTTAAACTTGCTGCACACACTTATGACCTCTCTCTATCTTCTTCTCTTCACTGCTATGTGGTCCATGTATTAGTGAGGTCCATATAAAGATTGGAGGTGTAGTGATAAGTTAAAGAGAAGAGAGACAAGAAAACAAACAAGAGCAGACATGGAGTGGAACGGGAGCACAAGACGTTATGTTCCTCGACCAGACTCTTCCTTCGGCTTCCTTTACAACTACAACTACACACCATACCCAGGTAAACAAGCTATCTACTACTCTTCTTCTAAAAGCATTCACCTTTTTTCCTGGAATGGCATCAACCTACTTTTCTTTTTTACTTACTTACTCCTTTCAAACACTTAGCTTCTATACCATGCATTTTAGTGACTCCTTTACGTTTTCCAGACTCTATTTTTGTAAATTTTCGAATGAATATAGTAACTTCATGTTCAAGCCATTACGTATGTACCCTCCATAATTATTGCCTTTCTTGAACAAGTGCTACACAATAGGTATACTCCTATGTTAAAGCAAGGTGGTTAATTTGGCAATAGTTAAAAAAGACACTGAACATTTTAGAAAATTGCAACTCTTGTTCACTGAACTCTCTCTTTTCTGTCTCTCTCTGTGTGTTACTTAATCAAGGAATTGAAGTGAAGCAACAAAGTGTAGCGGAGTCAAGTTCGTCCATGGAAAAAATGAACCAGGACAAGAAGAAGAGATTAACGAGCGACCAGTTGGACTCGTTGGAGAGTAGTTTTCAGAAGGAGATAAAGCTTGACCCTGATAGAAAGATGAAGCTTTCCAAGGAGTTAGGGCTTCAACCTCGTCAAATTGCTGTCTGGTTCCAAAATAGGCGTGCAAGGTGGAAGAACAAGCAACTTGAACACTTGTACGATTCGCTTAAACAGGAATTTGATGTCATATCCAAGGAAAAACAGAAGCTAGAGGAAGAGGTAGGTTACATATATATATATATATATATATATATATATATATATATATATATATATATATATATACACAACACAGTGATTAGATTAGATATATCATCATTTATTACTCTTTTTATCATTCTTTTTTTATCACATCACACACTTATGATATCTGTACTTCTCTCTTCTCTTTCTTTTCCTGTATAGATGTCATCTGGTATTGGATGACCGTGAATTACTTTCCAAAACAATACGTTCACAAATCTCAAATTTCACACACGTGACGATAGTGCAATCACTCACCCATTTGTCGCTTTTCATGTCTATCCTTTTCTTCTGATATATATCATAACATTTTTCTTTTCTGTTTCTTTCAATCTCAATATAGACACCTCACTAGACACGCATTGAGTTTTCTATATACCCAGAAAAAAAAAAGGTGATAAATTTCATAAATTTGAACTGGGTTTTCTCTTGGAGTTAATTATGCAGCACTTGAAAGCAGCACTCATAGAGCCATGTTGAACACAACACTGTTTTTTGTGGCTTGAAATGACGTAATGATTGGTGGTTGGGTGAAGTGTAGTATGAAGTAGACATTCATTCTTTGGAACTGGTCACTTCCTTGAGCTGTTTTGCGTGTGCAGGTAATGAAGTTGAAGGGTATGCTGAGAGAACAAGCTTCTAGAACACAAGTATCAACAGGTTACACAGAAATCTCTGGAGAAGAAACAGTAGAAAGCACGTCAGAGGCTCTGCGTTGCTCGAAACGAAGAACAGTGCAGCAGCAGCAGCAGCATCAGCAGCATCAGAATATCGGAGAAGGAAACTGTTCTTTCACTTTGGAAGATTACAACACAGTTCCAGTACTACCCTACTGGCCTGGGGTCCCTTACTATCCCTAGTAGTGAATAATACTTTGTGTTTGAAATAATAATATTATTGCGAGTGATGATGAGTTTAGTTATAATTAACTTAATTTATTGGTAACGTAATTTGTGTGTGGAGTGTGGTTAAGGTGATGGAAAACCCTTTTTCCGTAGGAACTGACATTAGGATAAAATCAAAGAGATCGAGCAGAGAGACCTGCATGTTGTTGGTTGGTACGGTAATTATTATGACCATAAAATAGCTGTTCCTGCAGACATCACTTTATTAGTCCATTCCAAGTTGCATGAAAATCGTCGTTAATTGTTACGTACTGTTATTTTATATTTATGATCCTTCTTTACCACTAAAACTTTTATAATCTTTGCATGTATATATATACTATAATATTAATGTTTTGAATGTGTCTTGCGTCATGAAGTGTAGTGTCCGTATACGCAAGGAAAGTCTTTTTTTAATTGGGATAGTGAAGACTCTATTGCATATGAATAATACCTAAAACACCAATGTATATTCAAAGAGAAAAAATAAATAAGAGATGAGTAATGGGATTTTAGAAAATATGATATGACAACAAGAAAAACAAAAGTAGAGAAAAAAAGGTGTTTATTGAAAAAATTGTTTTTTTATACATATATGTACAGTAATTGAAAGTTTAAATTAGTTGAGAATTGATTTGAATAATGAAACATCTTCTTATAATAAGGTTGAGTTTGATTTTCTTAAATAAGTACGATGAAACCTGTGGTTTGGATTGAAATCATACTTGTGGTACTTCTCAAACTATCACTATGGAAGGGTGTGTTTGGAAATCAGTTGGTGTGATGTAAGTTAGATTTCCTTCTAACCAGAAATGCATTTCAAACACCCTAATCCTAAAAGTTCTTATAGCTTAAAAAGTGCGTTTGTAGTTTGTTTGTTACTTATATGTTATAATTTCTTTAAAATGAAGGTATTTTACAAATATGAGTTAATTTGATTTTGAAATTATGTCGCATTTTAAAAATATTACATATATAAAGTCATCATATCTACATGGTACGACTTCATCTCGAGCATAACATGATTTATGTGTAAATATGAAGATTTCATCTCGAGCGAGTATAACATAACTTGTGTGTAAATATGAAGTTAGTCAAAGATATCTTCAATTAAAATTTATCATACACTTAATTATTAAAGTCATGCAAAGGCTGGACAACTTCTTCAACTAAGCAACACTGAAGTCGTGCAAAGATACTGCGACTTCTTCAGAAGTCAAAAACATTGAAATCGTATGCAAGGTTCCGACTTAATAATTCTTTTTATTTTTTTTTAAATTTTAATATACATAATTTTTTATTTTACATTATTTTTTAATGATTTGATTAATTGATTTTGAAATTTTCAAACATTTTTAAGCTTTTTATATAATCATGTATTTTCTAATTTTAAAATATTTCTTTAATAAATTAAAAATTTTGATGACCTTTTATATCTTACTTTTTATAATAATATGATTAAAAATTTTGAAATTTTCATTTAATATTTGTGAATCAAATTGTTAAAAAAAATTATTTCACAAACCAAAGCCTTTCCGTTCCAAAATATTTCTTTTAAATTAAATTATTTTTAATTATTTTTAATAATTTGATTAACTGAATTAATAAAAGCTATCTCAAAAATCAAATTATTTTAACAGTATGATTAAAAAAATTAATTTTTAAAAATTTTTCCATATTATTTTTAATAATTTGATTCACAAATTAAAATAAAAAGTTTTAATTGTTTTAATCATATTATTATAAAATATTTAAGATATAAAATGTTATAAAAAAATTTAAATTATTAAAAGAAATATCTTAAAATTAGAAAATATATGATTATATATAAATTTTAAAAATGTTAGAAATTTTGAAAATCCATTAATCAAATTATTAAAAAATAATTTAAAATAAAAGAAAATATGTATATAAAATTTAAAAAAAAATAAAGAATGAGAAGTTGTACATAAACTGCATGACTTCTACAAAAATAAAAAATAATATAATTATATAAAAATGATGAAGTCGTCAACATCATGTATGATTTCAGTGTTTATAAGTTTTGAAAGAAGTCTTTTACAACTTTAGTGTTTGACTGGCTGAAACATAAGTCGTTCATCTCTTGCACGAATTTAATTTAACGTATTATTCAGCATCTATACAAAAAATTGTCATGTGCTTGCACGACTTCATCTTTACTAGTGTGAAATCGTCATTGGTATCACGTAAGTACAACTTGTTCCTGAACATAATGTTTTTAAAGTACAACCGAAATCCGTAATCTCAAAATCAAATTAATCTAGATTTGTAAAAAGAAAACTAAAATGAACGACATATAAACTTGTATGTAAGGGAAAATGACGAGAAAAATAATTTTTTTCCCTTTTTATTTAGAAATATGATGAAATATTTGTGAAAAATGTTTATATATTTAAATATAGTACACACAACTTCAAATTAATTTTTCTTATGTATGGATTTGATTAATCTTCACATTAGTACTTTTTCTTTGCGAATCTTGACCAACAATATTAGAAGAATCAAAATAATACATCCATAATTTAAATATTTAATTATTGTTATTAATACAATAAAAATAAATACATAATTTAATATAACGATAACTAAAATAGAAATCACACATATCTAAAATATTGTCAAAAAAAAATTCGATGATAATCAAACCATGTAACGTCCCATTTAATTATTAAACGAAATTAAAGGAAACGTCACGCGATAAAGTATAGCAGCGTAGTCTTGGGGTCCTTAACGCAACCCCTACAACCTGGCACACCACGATGCCAACATAAATAACATAAATCAGATACAATTCTAACGAAGAGTGTAGAGTAAGAAAGCATAAGACGATACAGGGGCCGTAGCCCTAAAGAAATCATGAATAAAATGACCCCAGCCCAGATGGCTAAGCTGCTGAATCGCCATTTCCTTGCTGACCACGAGAACCTCGCCCATCTGCTCCCATCTGCTCCCATCAACCAAGTCGATGATCATCGCAAGAAAGAAGAACCACATACAAGACAACCATACAACAAACAGGGTAAGCTAGAGCCAACAACATATGCATCATAAGTCCAATATATATGTTCATCATCTCGCATCCATGTAACAACCAAACATGTTATGACTCTTCACTCAATACACTACGACTCGACTCGACTCATCCGGATACGTATAACTTAGTCAGATTCAGCGGATGCTTGCACTTGTGGTGGATACCTCTGCTCACCCCCGAGCTGCTCGATCCTGAGCTATGTAATACAAGTGTTACGATGAATCAAATCTCCCTCACCACAAGGTTGGCCCTTAATGAATTTCAAGCCTCCTGCTACTCTCACCACGGGAGTCAGTCCGCTCTAAGTGAGACTAACCGGCTCCTTAGAGTGTCAGGATGCAACCTTAACTTGAATCCTTACCTAGTTATACAGATGGGGCACCACCATGGACACCCACTAACAGGAGCCATGGAATTACGTCCCGACCACTAAAGCGCGACCTCGGAGGTCCCACCTAGAGACCCCAAGGAATTTACACGCTGACACGGACCAACATTCATAACTCGACAATAAGAGAACGTTAAATCATTTTTACATTTCCATACCAACCCCTGAGATTAATTCCTCATACGCATCGTATTTCAAATCCATACCTTTGATCATCACCACCCCATGAATCTAGGGCCTCATCTCATATCAATAACGTGTTCCTTTAGTTCCAACCCACTCATTCATTTTACATGCCAAGATCATACCCAACCTGCCATACGTAATTCATAATTCATGCCAAGCATACGTAATATTCCATTATATACATGTTTCTCATCATACAATTCACACCTAATCCAATATCAATTATACAAGAATAAACAAGCACCCAAACAGCGCACTGCCTCGCCCAATCCCTCGCTCAGGCTGAGGGGTCTCGCTCAGGCGAGACGTGCTCGCTTAGGCGAGCCCCCCCCTTCGCCTAGGCGGGGTTCAAAAGGGGAAGTAGGGAGCAACGTGGGATCTCGCTTAGGCGAGACCCCTCTCGCCCGGGCGAGATGCTCGCTCGCTTAAAATAAGGAGCAGGTCGCCTGGGCGACCACTCGCGTAAACTGGTCTAGGCGAGCCCCTGTTTGTCTCGCCTAGGCGAGACTGGCCCGCCTAAGCGAGATTAACAGGTCTCGCCACTGTTTCACCTGCAGCAGCCATGTTCTCCACCCAAACAATTCATGCAATATATCCTCACGCATCAAAACGAAATATCACACCATAAGATCAACAACCAACTCATACATGGTTCAGAAGAAGGACTCGAAACTAAAAACCCTAACTTCCCGTACCTGGAAAAGGGCTAACACAACTTTGACACAGGACCTCAGAGCACAGCAGCTCAAGTGCTGAACTTGCAGGCTGGCGGAACAGCATAATAGTGGAAGAAAAGGGGTTAGTTCGATTCTAAACGGTGAAATGCGAAGAACAACTTTAGGAAGCAATCACAGTAGGGTCAGAATCACTTACGTGGAGTAGAACTCACTACTTGGGCACTTGGGACGGACTGGTTCAAGAGGGGAACAAACCCTAGCAGAGCTCTAGTGCGGAGGGGAGGCGACGGCTGCTGAGTTCTGCAAGAGTGAGAGTGGGTATGAAATTAGGGCAACACGAAGGCTTTTATCCTATGGGCCGGCCTTTAGGCCCACTGCTGCAGGACAGCCCTAAAGATTAAAGGGGCAGAAATAAAGGGCCTTACAAACCACACTTAAAATTCAATTATAAAAACATATGGTACAATATATTTCCTTCTATATTCATCAAATAAAAAATTAGTATACAAGAGGCTTATTAAATAAATTTTTAAACTAATATTTCACTATCGAGTGAGATAAGAGAGAATTACCTTCTTCGTTATTTCTTCGAGAATGGAAGAGAACCACTATGAGATGAGAGAAAAAATAATAGATCTTTTTCTCTTCAAAAACAAAATAAAATAGGTTAGAATGAGATACGAACAAAACTGGCGAGAAACTCAAGACATAATGGAACTACAATTAAAATCCGGTTATAAAAAATACACAGTACAATATTTTTTCTTTTATGCTCATAAAATAAAAAAATTGATATAAAAGAGACTCATTAAATAAATTATTAAAATAATATTCCATCATCAATTGAGATAGAAGAATTACCTTCTTCTTTTCTTTCTGTGAGAATGGAATATAATAAAGGAGAAATAAGAACAAAAATAACATATTTTTTTTCTTCAAGAAAAAAAAAACAAAATAACATATAAAAATGAGATAAAGAACAATATGTGAAAAACTCAAACTATAATAAAAAAATAATAAAAAATATCTTAATAAATCTTTTTATTCTTTATTTTTATTATGTTTGATTTTATATTTTATTATTTATTAACATTAATTATTATGTTTATAAAAAAAATATTTAACTTAATCATCATTTATTTGTTATATATTATCTAATATATACAATATAAAAAAATTCAAAATACTTATAATATAAAAAAAAATTCAAAATTTTTGGGGACATGGCCCTGTCACCAGAATGCTTCGCCACTAATACTTTCTTTATAAGTTTTAAAAATGGTGTTTCTATTTCAGGAATAAAAGTATTATATAAGTTTAAATATTTTGTTTATTTCAATTTTTTCTTCAGTTTATATAAAAACATCACAAAATGCATAAAAAATTATATATTTATGCTTTTTCCTACAAAAACTCAATCAAATATTAATACGACTTCTTGAGTAGATATACAATAGCTTTTGGCTTTAGAAAACTCCATCGATTAGTCTAAGCAACACTTTTATAAATGTGACTTATAAACATTATAAATCATGGTAGATATATTTAAAATAGATATATTACTTCACCAAAACCAAACATTATCGGTTATCAAACTAGGAATTGTCTAAACTATTTTTTATATAGCAGGACTACATTATCATAAATAAATTATTAAGATAAGATTATTAGATCATATCATCTTATATCAAAATACTCTAGTTTTAACATAAATAGACAAATATAAGATCTGAGTATAAATTTAAAAACATACAGATAAATAATAAAATTGCACAATATATATATAAAGAATAAGACGTCTTAATACAAACAAAATTAGATACACCTAAAATGAAAAATGATATTTACTTTTTCATCAAAATTTAAAATCATATATGATTATCATAAATCTTACACTTTTCATATTTTTCTTTCTTTTCTTATTTACTTTATTATTTTATTTATTGGGTTTTATTTCCAATTAAATGGTATATATATAAGTTGTTTGGTTAAAAAATTAAAATAATTTAAAATTTTAATAATTTTGTTTCGGTATACTATTACTAGGGATGTCAAAAAAATCTGTACATACGTGTATCCGCGAATAAAACCCGTAACGAGTAGGAAATGAATATTAAAAATGGATATCCGCTACCTGCGGGTATGCGTATTTTTGATACCCGCATGTTAACGGGGCGGGTACGGGTATCATAGTATCCGTACCCGTGGATACCCGTACCCGCTAAACTTTACCTTATATATATATATATATATATATGTATATATATATATATATATTAGTAAACAACATTATGAGTCTTCATCCAATAATGGTGGTCAGATTCTTACCCCACAAATGAGTAAATTACTTCCATATACTGTGTATTGATGTGTCTCTAAGACTTCTAAGACTGGTTATGGACTAACATGGAAGGTAATGAAATTAACACTTTTACTTAGATATTTTAATTAAGTGATTGTTAGAAATTTTTACTTTTTAAGGCTCTTCTAGATTAAAATTGGACAACATGAAACTTTATACAATGTTGCAAGAAGTGGACATTGATGAAGTTAGTAATTTTTTTAATATTTTATTCAAAAATAAACTACAATATAAATTGGTAGTGATTTTTTATTTGTTTGTTTTTCAAGAATCAATAGGAGAAAGGGGACTTGTTGATCTAAGCACTAATTATGGTTAAATATTTATTTTTTAAAATATTTTTGTAAATACCCGCGGATATCCGCGGATATGAAAAAAATAGACGGATACCCGCATAACGGATACCTGACGGATATAGGTACGAGTACGGGGCAAATATTTATCCAGCGGGTAGGGTACGGGGGAGCTACTACCCGTACCCTACCCGCCCCGTTGACATCCCTAACCATTACTCATATCAAGAAGAATTTAAATACATATTTTTCCTTCATTATTTATAATAATTTATAATAATGTTATCTAACCATTCAAAACAAATTATAATAATAATTTAATAATTAGATCATTTTAAAGTTTAATTAAAGAAAGTAAGAATTTAAAATTTATGTATTCTTATTCTTTGACTCAATTGTAGAAGAAACATTATTAATTCAACTACGATCGTAAAGTCGTCTACTCGGAATTGTTTTATTTACTAATAATGACATGCTTTCTTTCAGGTTAAAATGGATGAAGGTTGCTTTTCAATCACCATCATCAATTCTTTTTTTTTTTTTGCAATATATGTAAATATTATTTATTAATATTATTAACTGATTTATTTTTAAATGATGTTAATCAGCAATATTATCAATAAAAATTGATCAAAACACAAAACATAAGGTAGAACTACTTTACCAATGTCAATAAAAAATAGTAATCCACCTCTATAAGAATTTTTGTATCTTTTATTACTATATGCTGAATTGTTTTTTCAACTATATCACTAATTTTGGAACTGCTAGTGCCAAAGAAATTCTACAATCAAACCATTATCTTGAATATATTTTCAAAATATTTAAAAAGCTATCAATCTTATACATTCGAATTCTTAATTGGGAGACAATAATTTAGTTACTTTACTTTTCTTTTGGAACATGATCCCTTAAAGGAACAAGCAACTAATTGAATTGAGACTGGAAGGATAGTTGCAAAATTAAGAGCTTTGATTTTACATATTGAAACAAAGCGACTTCTGAGATAAAAGACAAACATTTTAAGGAAAAAGAGTGCAAAGGTCTACAAAGTTAAGATTATAGAAGGAACAAAACTAAATTGATGCTTGTAATTTTTCAAGACATGAACAGTCTCTTGAATTTATGTCACAGTCCTAATCCATCACATGGTTGAGAATACTGCAATCTCTAATGACAGTATAAATATCTAATTATTTGATATTTGAACCACATGCATGGATTTTTTTCCCCATATAGCACTCTTTTTCTAAAATATTCCTGGATAGCATACTGTGCACAATATTTACATGCATAGCACAGTTTTATTTTCCGTTAAGAATTCGTGTAAAATATAGTTTTTAGTACTAGTGACTCTGCAAAAACAAAATTTTCTTATTTGACAATAAATTTCATGATGAATAACACAGAAATATATTGGTAGTTACAGTTGTAATCTCATTAATGTTTTAATGATATATGTTTGTTGGAGTTTTATTTCATTAATTTAATATTTAAAATTAATTTAATTAATTGAATACGTGACAAAGATAATAAGCAAAGAAAGTTTATAGTAATTTATATTAGTAAGAATGTTAGGATTAATTGACGAATTAATTCTATTAGTGACTCATTTGAAATATTATGATGGACCCAACTGGGATTTAATAAAAAAATATAAAGACTTATTGGTTATTATTATGGGAAGTGATAATAAAATAAAATAAAGATAAAGATAAAATAAAACCAAGTTGATGGACGTTGGTATAAAAGGATTTTGGGGTTCTGTTTTTGGCCATAAGGTTATTTTCACGGTAACACATCAAGAACGTGTGAGAAGAGAAAGAAAGGCAAAGAGATAGATTGAGAAACGGTGGTTGAAGAGCACACAAGATTACAAATTTGAAGAACGCTAAACCATATTCACAGGATCTCTCATGGATCAAGGTTAGTGCTCTATTATGTTTTATGGAGTAGTGAGAATCATAACTCTTAAAGATCCTTAATTAATTTTACATGTGGTATCAGAGCAAGATTGTAGGATTTATGATTCTCCTATTATGTGATCCCTTATGATGTTTTCCCCTAATGTTATAAACCCTAATTAAAGATGATTTAAGGGTTTAATTGTTTTCTGTTGCGTTCATGTAAATTATAATCGTTTCTCTTTTTGATGGGATAAAACAGTGTGTTAAAACGTTGTCACTGTTTTTGGATCAAGCTTCTCCATTACGTGCGTATGTCAAAGGAGATTTATCTTTTTCCATGATTTGAATAGTGCATGTATGGAGTCACATGATATGGTTTTTACGTGAATGCATCAGTTGTTTTTTCTTTTGGAATCAAATATAATAAATGGAATAATGTGTGAACGTGAATGGGTAATGTGTGAATGTGAATGAACTGCCAATATTATTGCATCAGTTAAGTTGCAATAATATTTATTTTAATTATTTTATTTATATAAATAATATTAATTATTTTATTTATATAAATAATTAATAATTTATTTTAATTTGCAATAATATTTATGTTTGTTATTG
>Ga0214542_1002507_pt1 | contig 37908 bp, 16 predicted proteins | sample CNSS1metaG_FD_160096 | JGI IMG/M metagenome (GOLD analysis project Ga0214542, IMG submission 160096) | Root nodule microbial communities from cowpea collected in UCLA plant growth center, Los Angeles, California, USA - CNSS1 | ecosystem: Host-associated > Plants > Roots > Nodule | place: USA...
TTTTTATTTTTTTTTTTATATGTATATTTTATATTATATATATATATATATATATATATATATATATATATATATATATATATATATATATATATATATATATATATATATATATATAAACTAGACACACACATGAAATTGATTATAAAACTGATTCCATCACTTATATATAGAGTTGTCAAAATGGATTGGAATTCGTTAGCCAATCCGGCTCACCATAGGTTCGGACCGGATTGGGTTAAATTTTTTTTACAAATTTCAATATGGGATAATTTTTGACTCGGCTCACTCAGATTGAACCCGTAGTGAGCCGAGTTGGTGAGCCAATCCGCAAATAAAGGGTTACATAGTATTTTTTTTAATAAGTTGGACATTATTAAGTTTGCATTTGGATCATGTTAAGTTATTTTTTTTAGCCAACATATAGATAATTTGTATTTGTTGTGATTTTAGTTTGTATTTGGATTGTATTAAAGTTTATTAGATTTTAATTAGAATTATAATGTAGTTTTAACTTAAAAAATAAATAAAATAATTATATTTTTCTTAATTAAATGAACTCGCGAGTCAATCCGTTTAACTCACCAATTAATAATAGGTCAGATTGAGTTCAAATTTTTTTACTCACTAATAAGTAAATCAGATTGAATTAACTCACTAAATAATTAATCCGACGATGAATCGAGTCCGATCAAACTTAATTGTCCGATTGACGGCTCTACTTGTATATAAACTAACACACATAAACAAATACACACCTATACCATGAATTCTGTTACATAAATGATTTCATCACTGGCTCTATTTAAGTATTACAGTAGTACAATTTTTACTTTCTCTTTATTTGAGACATGTATGCAACCATCGATTGATCAAATATGAGCGTGTTATAATAAGAGAGTATATGACAAGAACCAATTGATAGTCTAATGAGGCTAATGAAAATTCATAGGCATATTCTTTTCTATGATATAAAAAATTATATAGTTACTGTTATAATTGTAAAACTAAATATAAATAATTTTTTTAATTTTATTGCAAATGATTTTTATTTATTTTGTAGATATTTTTTGATTATATAATTATTTTAATTAAAAGAAAAATAAAAAAAAGTCAAATAAAAAAATAGTTAAGTTTTAAAAAATATAATAAAATTATTAAAATAATTGTTTTCATTTAAAATAATTAATCAAAAGATGAAATTAAAAACAAAATGCACATATAAAAAATATTTTTCTTTATATAAATAATATATATGTAATAAACTAAAATTATAAAATTATACAATGATAATATTTGAAAAATAAATTACCATTTGTCATATATTATAAACGCAAATGTTGATATACTTTTTTTTGAGAATAAAGAAATAATTTTGTTTGAATATTAAAAACAGAAGTCATTCTTGAATTTTGCAAGAAATATTAGGTAATATATAAAGAAACTTCTTGATAAGCACGTCCAAGGGAGGTGTATCCAGTGACCACAATATTCTGGGGAGGTGTAGAGTGGCTAAATTCTCCAATGGTGATTTTCTTTTTCCTTTTTCAATGATTCACGAACTTTCACACATATAGAATAAAGTTATGTGAAAATAAAATGAGTTTTTGTTTGAATAAAATTTTGTAAAAATATATGTTAGGATAAAAAAATCATAATTATATTATTTTTTAAAAAAGTAAGTTGATTTTTAATTTTTCTTTAACCAAATTTAGTTTATTACTTTGTTCTTAATGAATAATTATGGAGAAGTTCAAATTTGTCAAACACCAAGAATGTATCATTCATCTCATCGGTGGATGGTTATGATTGCCAAAAAATAATTTCTTCATCATTGATTTGAAATAGTTATTGTTTGATTGATTAATGTAAAAGCAAATTACTTATTAATAATTAACACAATTATGGAATAATAAGAAAATTATGAATGGAAATTTGTTACTAATATTTTCATACATGACATATCAAAGTTAATTTTTCAGATATTAATAAAATCACTGTTTTTGCTTCTAGAAAAAGAGAAGTCTCTTATTTGAAATTTCTTCAGTTTTGAACTTCTGATTTCAACGCGGAAGCTACCACTTTTTGTTGACAAAAAGTTAATTAAAGTTTTCACATTTATGTACAGTTAACATAGCGTGAATTATATATTGAATTAAAATCTCTTTTAATTCTAAAGTACTAGGCGGTTCATATCTATTTTGAAAAAAAAGAGAGTTTTATTTAATACATCATTAGTTGAATTATGCATTTTAAATCCGATAAATTTCATCAACTCGTTTACATAATAAATATATAATAATTGTTTTTAAATAATTATAAATATTATGTATGTACATGTGTATTGTATGCATTGTATTTACATTCTAAGAAATATTAAAAATATTTACTTTGAGATATATTTTTCTTAATAAATAATTTTTTAAATTACTCAATTAATATAATGCGTAATAATTACACCATTAATTAAAAACTTCAGTTTTCAGCAATTGCTGATAATAACCTAACTTTAAAACAATACATTATTTAAATTATTTTAGAAAGAGAAAGTAATGAAGACTATAGTGGGTACATGTTTAAAAGAATAACAAATATAATTGTTTCGGTATGAAAATGACTATTCTTATAAAGATCCTGTGAAAGTTCAATATGTTATATGCTTATTCACGTTAAATTTATAAGATAATTAGAATCTAATTAAGTCTTATTAAAATTTACCAATTTTTAATTTACACTTCATTGCAACTAATAAAAAAAATAAAGGGAATATTAAATAATGTTAAATGTATACCGTAAGTCAATATTGTAAACACCAATAATGGAAGGTCTTTAAATATATTAATTGAATTTTTTATTTCTTATTTTGGCAATTAAAGGAACGAGTGTTAAAATATGAACAACCAATAAAAGGCAAAGAAATGTAAAGATAAAGAGCGTTTCAACGTCAAATGGATGACCCATTCATTCTTGAATACCGACTTTGTATTTGAAAGGTTTCAAATTCAAAAACTATTTGAAATTCCGACAAAATTGAACTTTGTGTTTGAAAGGTTTAAAAACCAAAAATTTGTTGAAATCCCCACAAAATTTGAATACAAGAAAATATAATATATTAAATTAATTAGTTAGAACTATAAGATAGACTTTTGAGTATGAATGTGTGTAACACACTTAAAAAGTAGGTAATAGAAACTAGGTTATGTGTTATTTTGTTAAAATTTGGTAAATTATGTTGAATTTTTAACTTCATAATTTAGTTTTTAGTTTGTTTTTGTTAAGTTTACCGGTGTAAAAGCTGAATCAGACGGGTTCGTTTTTTTTCAAATTAAAATTAAAATAAACATATTTAAATGAATAATTTTGTTATATCATATTAATTTTAAATAAATATAAAAAATATTATAGTTTAAATCATTAATACTTATAAATTAAATTTAATAACTAATTATAATAAATTATTTAATATTTAAATATAAAAATTTATTTAATTAGAGATATTAATTAATTAATTAAAATTTTAAAAAATATTTATATAATTAAATATTTATATATATATATATATATATATATATAAATAAATAAAAAACGGGTTTAATATGACTAGTTAGTCCGAATTTTTCATTTTTAGCTAATTAATAAAAAAAAGTCAAAACGATACTTATTTTATTATCTTAATAAAAATTTCATTGGAAAATTTTTTGTATTAATAATATTGTTTTTTACATTAAAAAAGATTGTTTTATTTTTTAACTGAGATATTGAAATAAGAATTTGTACACATCACCATTGTCCTTTTCTTTGAAAAGAGGATCAACACATGATCTTTATGCATATATTTTAATAGGCACCTTCATTCTATACTTAACAACTCATATATTAAGAAATTAATATACATGCACATGCATATATAAAGACTAAATGTTTTTTATGCAAATTTAATGCCTATGGCATATAGTAAACCATGGCTTTACGATGTTTCATCCTTATCACTTGTTAATAACAACAGAGAATTCACTAAATATTAAATATAAAAAGAAATAGAATAAACACTTTTAAAATCGACAGTGTTTATTCACATGAAAAATAAAGGTGTTAATAGCTTCAAGATAAATACTCTTATACTAATTTGGCTTTATTTGTTGGTATTTTTAGAAGAATTTGAAGTGAATATATGAATAGTTTTTTAATTTTTATTAATGTACATACTCTTATTTATGTTGAATTTACGTGATTCATCAATATTTTGGAGCATGTTTGGGTGCATAACTTTAAAGACTTTCGTTGTCCAAATTTTGATCTCGTATTGGATGACGTCTAAATTAACATTAGAGGAAATGTTCGACGTCACATAATACAATTGACCGATGTCAAAATTATCCCTTTATCTACAAAAATGCCACCATTCATTTTTGACGTTGAGTTTATCGTGGGTAGACGTTAAAGACTTTTTTTTGTATTAGTGTTGGAAAGTGATATTCTCTAATTTGTCATGGTTTCTTTGAGTCTTAGAGAAATATGACGTCTACATTTCTATATGCATATTCCATTCAAAATTTCTCATATTTTTCATTAAGAAAATCATTGTGTTGATAAGTTAGTTAATTTAACTTTCATTCATAGAGAACAATATAAGTGGTTTAATGTTTTACTTCTATATATTTATTAATCTTTTTTTTTATAATTTATATAATTTATCTATATTTTATAAAATATAAAAATTATTATAGATTTGATGTGATCCTTCCTATCTTATATTTTTTATTTTTTTAATAAATATTCATATAATAACAAATTATTGATGAATGTTGAGATGTCAAAATTCATAATAAAATTTAATATAACTTTATTGGAAATTCTTAAATAAATCCATGCTATTTTTGATTCCATGAACTATTAAATAAGAGGGTGATTAAAAAATATATATGAACTATTAACAGTTATGTACTCGTAGAAAAAAAAAATAGAGTATATTACATATTTAAATCAATCTAAAAAACTAAATACTTTTGTAAAGGTTATTTAAATTGTTCTTCTCTATGTGCATTTTTACATTGATACGTAAGTGTTGTATACATTGTAATTAATATATTATCGATTAATATGTTTTATTTGCGTCTAAATTGTTTGATTTTGTTCACTAAACATAACGTTAAACTCGGACCTGAACGTTATCTATAACAATATATAAAGGGAATTTCTCTTTTTGTGTCCACATTTTAAAATACCAATTTTATCCTTTAAATATAATAATTTTTAAATTTTTAAAAATTGATTGTTATCTTTACAAGCTTCTTATAAAATCGGCTATCTTTGATTTTTCTCTTCTTCTTTATTTATTCTTTCATCTGTTATGATATATTTCATTTTATTTTTAATAAATATAATTTTAGTTTATATATTAACTTAATAACATTACAATATTATCACCTATTAATATAATATCACACATATTTGAAAAATGTATACACACAGGCGCGATAGCGCATGTCTTTACTCCAGTAATACATAATGTAGTTCAATTGAAAATAATTAAGTTTTTCTGTTGACGTAAAGGATTATTATTTATTAATTATTTGTCTTAAATTAACATATGCATTGTCTTAAATAATAAATTTATTTTATTATCACATAATTTATATTAAATTTATTCTAAAGTATTTATTTTTTAAATTAAAATTATCAAATTATTTTGTTAAATATATTTAGAAACTGAGCCATCTGTCACATTAATAATCGAAGAAATTTATCATCGATATCTTTATTATGAAATAAATATCAGTAATTGTTATGATTTAATTTTAAAATTTATCGTGTTAAATTATACGTGCGTAGTCTTAATATTGGTTTTAAAATGTCTAAAATCTTCTGCGTGACTTGTGATTTATTTTTTTGCCATCAGAAGTAGTAAAATTGTTTAAATCAAAACCAGTTTAAAAAAAAAACACACTATTTACTACACTAATTGTAATCATAGCTAATACATATCTACTATATACATCAGCTATTAATTAAAAGCATTTTTTATATTTTATATTAATATTATTTATATTAACCTTTGGATTGATATAAATGTTAAAAAGTAATTAATAAAGAAAATATTATTTCTAACAAGGATATATTTATCAAGTAACAATTTATATTTCTTTAATTGATTTTGTGAGCTTGATTTTCAAAGTGTAGATACATAGATCCCATTCAAAGAGACATGTAATACTATTCCTTTCTCACAAATAAATTATTAATATTTTACTTGGAAGTCAACCAAAGCCAACTATAGGACGTTGGAAATCTCGAAGGTTATTTTAAATTGGATTTTTCTTTTAATAAATTATTTTTTCATCCGCAACATAATTTAATATTTAGAGTCCAATACCATCGGAATCAACCATGTGTTGTACATATCATTATTTTAATATATCAACTAACTATAGAAAAAGAGAATAAAAAACTAAACAAAATCATCAACAAACTAAAATTAGATTCTGAATTTGACATAGAAATTAGAATACTAAAATTACATAATTATAACTCAAATTAAAATTGCAACCAAGCATTATTTTAGAGAAAAAAACATTTAACCTAGAGTACTTAAACTTTACTCTTTTCAAACTTTAATTTTATCTTAATTGATTCTTTAATTTTATTCAATTTATAAGACACCTGAAACTTTAATTTTGTTTTAATTGATTTTTAAACTTTATCTTTTATCATAAATAAATATTTAAATTTTTTAATTTAATTATAATCCTTTTTTGAAACTAATTAATTTTGTACAATTAATTTTTTAACAGTTTTTAAGTTAATTAATAAATAATAATAGCAAGAATAATAATAGTAATAATAATAATCTTAATAATAATAGTGGTAGTAATAGTAGTATAATTATAAGAAGAATAGTTTTAATAAAATTAAACTTTTATATGTATTTAGAAAAGAAGATAAAAGTTTAAATATCAAAGATGAAATCAAAGTTAACATTTTTTCCTATTCAATTGATTCTCAAACGACATAAAATAATTACTATTATTTTATTTGCATTATCATCATAGTTATACATGGAATTAGATTCAATAAATAAAACCCTGCCTTAGTTGCAGCATATATCATTGGAGAAGTAACGTAAATCAAGCCATGTTGTTCTTAAATTAGCACCTGAAGTTAAATTAAACTGTGGGTCAGGAAGTGAGTAACAATCATGAAAAAAAAAGAAGGGATTTTTATATTTTATAGTCAGTAAAATGTAAAGATTTGAATTTTTTGTAAGACCCATTTAAGATTTAGAGAGATATTTAAACCTAAAAAATAAGATTATTATATTTTGTGAGAAGGGTAGATGGCATGTGCGAATGAGAAAGGTTTCTGTTGTATTGAATTGAATAGGATAAAGAACAGAACTTTTCTATCTGTTAACCATTTTGCGCCAGCAGCAGTTGTTAGATGAGTAGGGCAATATTGACTCATCAACCAAACGCGGAGAATCTGCAAAGCTTCTTTTAAAAATCTTCACTTAAATCTTCCGCCAAGTCAATATGATGTGCCTCAATAGCCATAGACACAATATTAGGACTCTGTCACCACACATAAAAGTAATTTCCTTTCTCATTCTGAATTTCATTTACTTTTTTTTAATCACTGCATGATATGTTATGACATGAAGTAATAAATGTTATTAGGGTTGTAATAGGAGACAGAAAGGAATAAAATTTCTTCCATTATTTAATTATTACGCGTGCCACTGGTCCACTCTCATCTCCATTCTCGTTGAAACTTAGCTCAGTTTTGTCACGTAACAAAAAAAAAAAAAAAAAACAAGTAAAAGGAATAAAAAAGGTGTCTTGAGAGCTTATATATAGATTCATTACAAGGTTGTCTCGGACACATACCAAACTCGCGTTCTGTTTTCCGCTGCTTGTTTTTGTCTGCTTAGGTACAAAGTAAGTGGTGGAAATCATTGCTTGCATATGTGGATACACTGAACATGATTTTGATTTCATTCTCATTGTTGTACAGAAGTTGTTGCCAGTGATCATGTCGAGCATTTCCTTGAAGGAGAACGGTGGTGAGGTTTCTGTCACGAAGAATTATAGCAATGGTGGGGGTTTAAGGGACTTGTATGGTGAGGATAGTGCCACAGAGGACCATCTTATCACTCCATGGACCTTCTCTGTGGCCAGGTATCACTACTTAACATTTTACATGTCGAAAAAGACAACATGGAATTTTGTCTTTTGTAGCTTTAGTTTACATGTTTGGATCTGTGGTCATTTATCTGTCATCTTGTTAATGGGGGAGTTTCATTTCTGGCTAAGCCAGACTTATTTTCTGATTATCTCTGAAAAAAAGGAGAATTTTTTTCACATTTCATGGCATTCTTGGACTATGTGTTGTTTTGAGTACTGGGTTTGGTAGATCACGAGATAGTGGACTTATGTGATGGATGTAAAGTTTTATGAGACTGTTCTGCTGACTTATTATGTGTGATCTGCACCATGACTAGTTTTATTTTATTTTTTTTCAATGAAAATGTTTGATTTACTTGGTTAGAATTTGATGTGGTAACAAGGATTTGCAATTTTGTCTACAGTGGATACAGTTTACTGAGAGATCCACGCTACAACAAAGGGCTGGCCTTTAGTGAGGGAGAGAGAGATGCTCATTACTTGCGTGGCCTTTTGCCCCCAGTTGTCTTCAATCAGGAACTTCAGGTTACTTGCTTCTTAGTATCACGTTCAGTTACTTTATTTACACAAAGAAAAAACTTGGACACAATTTCTTAAGTGCACGTGATTTCATATTGATAATCGAACTCGTGATCTTGATTCTAATACCAATTGTTGGATCGAGCCTTTACCACCATGCTAAAAACTATAGCTATTAACCAGAACGCAATTCTTTTTACTTAAGTGTGAGCCGACCCACTTGGTCTCTGTCACAGGATAATTGATGTCATCTACAACACATGAAACTCCTATTTTGATCAGAGAACAGAACCAAAAGACTTGAAATTGCATCTAAATATACCCTTTATACAAATGGTATGCTAGATGCTGTGCAATCTCCCAGGATTTTTGGCTAAATTCCCTTGCTATTTTGATGTTCAGGAAAAGAGGTTGATGCACAATCTTCGCCAGTATGAGGTTCCTCTCCATAGGTACATGGCCCTGATGGATCTTCAGGTACTTTCTGAATTATAACTCTGTCCATGTAAAGTGCATATACCATCTAGTACTCTCTTTTAAAAATTGGATTTTATGAATACATATGCTAGTGTTAGGAACATATAACCAAGAACCATTACTTCTGAGTTTCTCACTGTCTCTGACATTTCTCTATTGACAGGAGAGGAATGAAAGGCTGTTCTACAGGCTTCTGATGGATAATGTTGAGGAACTGCTTCCTGTTGTTTACACTCCAACGGTTGGAGAAGCATGCCAGAAATACGGAAGCATTTTTAGGCGTCCTCAGGGTCTATATATCAGTTTGAAGGAAAAGTAAGCCTTTTTTTTTATGACACTGCTCGTTTATTATGTTTCTTCACCAAGCATTTGAGAAAATACTAAGTGTTTGATTTCAATTCTTCAGAGGCAAGATCCTTGAAGTACTGAAAAACTGGCCAGAAAAGAGTATTCAAGTTATTGTTGTGACCGATGGTGAGCGCATATTAGGACTTGGAGATCTTGGCTGCCAGGTAAAAAAAAAAAAATTAAAGTACTAGTCTCTTAAATCTGCATCATGAACAAAGAAAATTATGACAACATTTTTCTTTAACATTTTGTCAGGGAATGGGAATTCCTGTTGGGAAACTTTCTCTCTATACTGCTTTAGGAGGTGTTCGTCCTTCGTCTGTAAGAACTACTTAATTCTGTTTTTTTTATTCCCTTTTCCTTTCCCTCATTCATAGTTTATCAAATATTAATTTGCTATATGTGATCTTCTATGATTTTAGTGTTTGCCTATAACCATTGATGTTGGCACAAACAATGAGAAGTTGCTGAATGATGAGTTTTACATTGGGCTTAGACAAAGGCGTGCAACTGGGAAGGTATGATCATCCTTGGCACTGCATGCATAAAACTGAATGTACATTTTTTTTAACAATAGTTATTGAGTGTGATGTTTCTTCTCTGTTAACATGATAATTGTTTGTTGTGGTTCAGGAATATGCAGAGCTTCTAGACGAGTTTATGCGCGCAGTTAAGCAGAACTATGGAGAGAAAGTTCTCATACAGGTTGTATATCAGATTCAACACCTGCAGTCAGTGGCTTTGGTTTGCTTGAGTTCATAGTTTTACTAATTTTGTTGATTCTTTTTCAGTTTGAGGATTTCGCCAATCATAATGCATTTGATCTGCTGGAAAAATACAGTTCATCTCATCTTGTTTTTAACGATGATATCCAGGTAGAACGGTTGAAGGTTTTTAAATTGTGCATGGTTTCTTATTTTAATTCACGCTAATGATTGTGAACTTTGATTAAATACAGGGTACAGCATCTGTTGTGCTAGCAGGATTGCTTGCATCCCTGAAATTAGTTGGGGGAACCTTAGCTGACCACACCTTCTTGTTCTTGGGTGCTGGAGAGGTAAGATCTTCCATTTTTTTCATTTTGGTAATACATGATTTCTAAGAATGCATGATTATAACTATTTCTTTGGGAGGAATTTTCTTATTGCTTGTATCTTTTGTTTGTTGAAGGCTGGAACTGGTATAGCAGAACTGATTGCTCTTGAGATTTCAAAGCAGGTATATAGCTTTTTTGTATTCATCTTCATTAATACTATTCATTTTTATGAAGTATCTAAATACTATTTTGTTGGCCAGACAAAAGCTCCAGTGGAAGAGACCAGAAAGAAGATCTGGCTTGTGGATTCAAAGGTAAACAAGAATGAAATCTTCTTTTTTTCCTTCTCTACACTTTTTTTCTTCCATAGTTTCTCATGGCAAGTTTGTTCCGTTCCAGGGACTTATTGTTAGCTCTCGTCTGGAATCACTTCAGCACTTCAAAAAGCCTTGGGCACATGAGCATGAACCTGTGAAGGGGCTACTAGATGCTGTCAAGGTAAAGAAAGTGTCTCAGATTTTTCCTTAATTTCATGTAATATTTAAAAGTTCTGGAACACTAACTTACAATTCACTCTCTATCAGGCAATCAAGCCAACCGTTTTGATTGGATCATCTGGAGTAGGGAAGACATTTACCAAGGAAGTGGTTGAAACCATGGCATCCTTGAATGAGGTTCTTTCTGGCTTTCTCTGATGATTTTTTTGCTACTCACTACAAGATTATATCTCTGATGTCTGTGATATTTCTTGGCGTGTAGAAACCACTCATTCTTGCTCTCTCCAACCCAACTTCACAATCTGAGTGCACAGCTGAAGAAGCTTACACATGGAGCAAGGTAAATTTTCCTTGTTTCATTTTTACATAGCCCAAGGAACAACACATTGCGAGTTAAAAGATAAAGCAGATAAACAAACAAAAATCTTGCTTACCGCGTTACGTCTCTTATATTTTGCAGGGTAAAGCGATCTTTGCCAGTGGAAGCCCTTTTGATCCTGTTGAATATGAAGGAAAACTCTTTGTTCCTGGACAGGTTTAACTTAAAACTCGCTAAGCATATTCTTATTCAACAGACACACATTACCAAACTATTGGCTAACCTTTTTATTATGTTTTTCAGGCCAACAATGCTTACATATTTCCTGGTTTTGGCTTGGGTTTGATCATCTCTGGTGCAATCCGTGTGCGTGATGAGATGCTCCTGGCAGCCTGTGAGTACATAGAAAAAAAATGTTGAAGAGTGTGAAAAAATGTATAGAAAATGATGAAATAGATGACTTGATTGACCCTTTCATTTTTTGTAACAGCTGAAGCTTTGGCTGCACAAGTATCAGAGGAGAACTATGATAAGGGACTGATTTACCCTCCATTCTCAAACATTAGGAAGATATCAGCACACATTGCTGCTAAAGTGGCGGCTAAGACATATGATCTAGGTGAGTTTCTTCAAGTGTTTTCAGTTTAGACAAAACTGGTTAATGATGTTATTGTTTTTCAGTTCATAATGTTGTCTTCCCTGTTTGGTGGACAGGTCTGGCTTCTCATCTACCTCGACCAAAGGATCTTGTTAAATATGCAGAGAGTTGCATGTACAGCCCAGGCTACCGAAGCTACCGTTGAGTACACAATACGCTTCTTAGGAACAGATTTATTTTATTGCTTGTTAGTTTTGTGGTATAAGGCATTGCCATTTGAACTTTGAATAATTGCTTATTCTTCAAGGATTTTGTTTGTATCGGGGAATACTATATATATATATATTCCAATTTATGCTCAATGAAATATGATTTTGATAGTGCCCTCAGCTTGCTTGCATTGTTTATATATATGTATAATGTTAAAATTCAACAGCAACAAAATATTAAATGATTCGTATTTCAAAATATTTCAGAAAAATATATATTGTCAATTTTTATCTGTATAAAACGCAATCGCATAATTTGATATTAATTAAATAAATTATGTAATATACGTGAAATTAACTTCTAATGGTGAAATTTTAGAAAATATGACTCGATAAAAATATATTAAACAGAATAATATTCTATAAATGTTCCATCTAATGAAAGTAATTTTTTAAAAATTTCTTCTAATTTTCATCTTTTATTTTCTTGTATAATAATTAAAAACAAATAATTCATTAAAACTAGGTTTAATTACATATTGTCATTCACCTTTTACTATTTTACAAATATTAACCCTAAAGCCTTTTTCTTGCGTATTTTGCCCACATTTTGCAGACTTTACTAACACAGTAAATGTGTTACATATTGAATCGTCTCGCAATAAAATAATAGCGAGCAAATAAAAAGAACACAGCATCAGGACTCCAAATGTTGTGAACAAAAGAAAACCAAGATAAATTGGTAGTGTGTTTTACACAAAACTATAGTAACTTTGTTTCAAACATGATAATCACTTCATAAGGTTGGTGTCAAAATGTTTATATATGAAGTGTCGCAGAAATTTAGGCAGATTAATCCAAGCTTGCCATATTCATACGAGTCATGTTCACTTACATAGGGTTTAAAACCAAACAACTAAAATAAAAACAGAATATATAATTGTTCAGGTAATTCATACATTGCACATTATTCCCCCAAAACGAACTTTAGCTTGCAGTGTGGGCAGAACAAATCCAAAAACTTCTACCAAGACATCAAACTCTTTGGAACGAAATAGGCGCTTCTTCATCTATCCTGTGAAAACACGACAGCTACAATAGTTCTCAATGACTCTCATTTAAAATTACTATGTGTCACTTTATTTCTTCCAAGCCGCTACAAACATTTATTTTCTAATATTATTAATATCAACATGCGCAGTGCAACAAGAAAGCTGCATTATATACATTAGCCATGCCGAGTTACTTGGACATGGCTTTTCATCCATAGGTGATTGCATAAATATCAAACTACAGGTTTTCGCGTTTTTTCTTCTGCAAGTTGACAGCTCCGAATCCCCCAGAAAGTGCTGGGCTTTAGTTTTTGGCTCCTGGCCGTGAAAAGCCACCCCATTTGAGTTTTACACGTAGCACAAATAGCAATTGTCCATGCATACCTGCCAAAAAAACCACATTGGAACTTGAGCTTCTTACTTCTCAATAAATAACCATGTACATGTAGACATTATGTAGCATCCTCAGCACTAATCTCACGAAAAACATGTTGCAAAATACGTCCACTTTGTAGGGAACTAGTAGCTCATCCTTTTCTCTTTTTCTATTTTTACTGCTGGGTATAGCAGAGACGTTCCTTTGAAATATGGAAAGACATTAACAAAAACGGCCATGGGAAAAGACGTTGCGAAGACCCCATTTTTTCTGGATTGTTTATAATAGAAATTTCCATAGAGCAGAAGGAAAATAAAATAAAGAAAAAGCTAATGGAAAGTTTTCCACTCCCCCTGCATAAAATAAAGAAAAATACTTTTGCCTTTCTTTCCTCAAAACCCAGATATCAGGTGGAAAATGTCTCTGAAAAAAGAGAGGACAAATCCAACACCATATTTGAAAATAGAATCCGGCCAACCATATTTAAAGGACAGAAAACTAGGTGAGAAAATATACATGTTTAATAACCATTAACGAAACATCGTACAGATTCACGGCATGCAATAGTTTGACCTTTGGCATACCTAATTCTTCTAAACCCTAAAGAAACTATGTTCCTAACATCACAATACGGAAATGGAGTGACACTTACCCAGGAAACCAACTGTATTCAGCCACTGCTGGTCCAAGAAGAGATAAACCATTTGCCTTGTAAAGAGTCATTATCTCATGCACATAACCACCTGGATTCACATAAGCACTAAGAGGACCCTCACTCGACATCACCAACATATCACTTCGTTTTGCAATCGTAGTCTGCAAATTTTAAGATGGTGAAAAAGAGTGCGAAATATTACTTTCCACATTTGATGAAGGTTGAAACAGATTTGCACATTTGAAATTGTCTCTGTATTATTCCCAAGCAATATTCACAAGAAACAATTACCTCACAGCTTTTACACCGGATAAGATCAATGCTCTCTAGTAATTCAATTTCCCTACGCAATCTGTAAGCAATGCCATCGATATCCAAAAGCTCCTGCCTTGTAGACTCAGACACAGGTATTTTACTAGCTATGTGAAATGATAAAACATCAGGCTTCTGAACGAGACTTTCCATGTTAGGCACCCCAACTATTCGCTTCCACATATCTATAGATTATCAACACAACGGAACCATTAGCCTTTATTCTAAGAGCTACATACTTGTTTTACAGAAAAAATTCAAAATTCGGACACCTAATCTTTTATTTAATTTTAATTGTTTATACCATAGTAAAGATTTCATTAAGAAAATGAAGACTTTCATTATTAAATTTCAGTCAATTACAAATAAATAAATGGACAAAAACACAGATTAATACAGTATTACTATATATATTGCCAAACCATTTCTGAAAATTCTAGAATTACACACCCTGCTCATGAATTTTCCATTCATGACCTTTTTTGAATTTTAAAATCAATACTAACAGACCAGCAAGTAGAAAAGATAACCAGAACTTTTATTTAGCCAATAATAGTGATGCCATAACAATGACGAGGGGAAATTTGCAAGAAATATCTAATTGGGAGATAAAAGAAGCAAAATAAAGCCTACCTGCAGCCCTCTGTGCCAGCAAATAAGAGTCAAACATCCGATATGTCCAGTGGGGCCAAAATGCTTTTGAAATTTTATGAGATGTGTAGGCACATATATTTTTACATCTATTAAGCTCTTCATTCCATGACTGCTTTCCAGAAGTGGAACAATTCCCAATCCTTGAATCCAGATTGGATCTAGTTTCCTGATCTGACTTACACATGAATTTAGGGTTGCAGCTGTTTGCTGATTCATCCATTGTATCATCTACATAGCTGGAGCCAACAACTGATAGATGGATTTTCCTTTCCACCGGTGAGAGTTCATTCTCAAAACTGTCTTCTGAATTTGGTTCTGAATCACTTTCCTCATTTTTTGACCTTTGCATTTTAGTATGAGAATATGGTGAAGACACCGAATGTGAGACAGCTTGACTACAGGGCATGTTACTCAATGGTGCTAATTTGCCAAAAGCATCTCTTGGAATTCTCACTGGAAGATCTTCCTCAATAATTTGGATCTCTCCATAAGGCTAAAAGGAGGCATCCCAACCAAACAAAGAATGAGGGATTTGTCAGCCTTAAGTTACATAGCTAATGCCCAAGTTAGTAAAAATATAGATGCAGTAAAGATAATAATATTCTGCTAACCACTCCGTCCACATCATTCCAGGACCGTCTTAGGCGAAATCGTTGTTGTCCACGGGTAACTACATTCAGTGAACCATCCCCAAGACGCCCAAATTGTCGAATCTGTAGATATTAGTTTAGCAAGCAATATAAACCAACAGACTATAGGCACCAATGTCTAATTGTAGAAACAAAAAAAAAAAAGGAGACTAAAACTTGTAACAATAGCATCCACAGTTGCATTAGAACAGCTTTTGCACAAATACAAATAAAGAGTGATATATAGTGCAGCTGTGCCAACATTACATTTCTGAAGCAAAGTGACTTGCTGCTGTTTTATAATGTTTCTTAAAGACAAGTTATGGAGAAGTAGAAAGGTGCTACTCATAAATTCTGTATACTAAACAGATGATGTGTGTTTTATTTATATTTAGAAAGGTAACATGTAGGCATGAATGTGTATCGATACATCAGTTGAGGAGTAATACCTCTGCAGTTGTCCCAACGCTTGCTGATTTCGTCCTATGTGTTGCAGTATCCCTGTGGATTCGAATCTGAAAGGCAAGTACATGTCCACACCTCATTATGTTTAAGAGAAAAATTAAAACTAAATTACAAGAATGAATAAACAGTAAACAGTCATCACAAGAAGTTAACATACCACACCAATGGTATGAGGAATATCATCTTGAGTTAGTGCTCTCTCCACAGCAGCCACCAAACGAGGTTCAATAACTCTAAGGGGAAGTGTAGCCCCGGGAAAGGGTACGACTCCTGAATATTGCAAGGAACAGTTAAACTATAAAACGAACCTAAAAAAAATACCAAGGCAAGCCATATGAGAAGACAACAATTTGCCTCTTTGAAGCTAGGAGGAAATAAGTTATATACCATTTTTCAAAATGATATTCCAAAGTTTCATACAGATAAAGGAAAAAAATAAATAAAAATAAAGTTTCCAAAAACACCACAAGACAGTGCAATAAAAAGGCTCAGCGAACCTCCAATTCTATCCAGACACAAGCGATTCTAAATTGGCAGAGACTAAACCGAAATCTGATTTGAAAAATGTACAGAGGTAAAATCCTGCTATTCTAACAACAATGAGAATGGAGCACGATGTGGTCCTTAAAATACAATGTCTAATTGTCTACACATTTTCCACCTTGTAGGGGGTACGAGTTTCAAAAAACTGTTCACTAATAATTCACTTTTGTCTCATCAACAAGCAAAATACCGTCTAAGAATGCAGAGGATGCACGTTTGGATCCTGTTGAATGATACAAAATCACTTTGAAATGCCAGCTAACAAGATTCTATGTTAATGTTCGCATGCTTGGTCTCATGTTGACAAATTGACTGAATCCCAACTTGATATTGAATTGAAGAAACTAAAGTAACTTTTGTGCAGAATAAAAAGATTATGTTAAGATTCAGTACTAACTCAGCTTTCAGAAAAGAAAAGAAAAAAAAAACAAAAACACAAAAACATGAATCACTTTGCTTCAAAATCCATTTAACATCAATTTTACAGATACCTCGGAGACAAAAGAGCGGAATGTTCAATACAGCTCCACCGTCCAAGAACGCAGTCCTGTGGCGCGTGTCTTCGACGTCTGCAAGGAAAAAACAGAGCAGCATGCAAATGTATTCCAGAAAAAAAAACGCAGATACTCAGGATAAAAATACAATACAAATGCATACCACCGAGATACGTATGCAACGGCGTGATATAGGTGTCAAAAGTGAATTCAGCAGAAGAGTGAGGAGAGCTGGGCGAATTTAATTGTGAAAGTAAAATCGCATAATCCGAGTCCACCTCGGTGTCGGCGTCTTCGTCTTCATCGGAGTAATCGACTTCTTCAACTTCAAGGTGCTCGAGATCGAGCTGGCGAATCATCTGGATTTGCAATCTCTCCCTCTCCAGTAACCTCTCTCTCTCGTCGTCATCCATTTTCTGGTGCTATGCTAGGGTTTTGAGATTTGCAGAGGAACAAGGGGAAAGGGAAGGATCGTTCCCCTCACTGTATCACATCATAGGAGACAAACCGACGAGGTTTATGCCTCTTAAATACTGCACTTCCGCACTTCTACTTAAACGATGCTGGATTAGTCTATTACTTGCCAACATCCATTTATCATTTTTCTTATTTTGCATCTTTTCAAAACATTTTTTTTATTTAACAAAAAAAATACTTTATTTTTTTTATTGAATCACGTTTAGTGCCTAAAATTAATTTATTATCCTAATTCGAAGTGTGTCAGAAACTAACAAGATTGGTTTGGTTAAATACTTTGGCTTGAAAAAAAATAAAATAACAACATTCGGCTAGATTGAAAAGAAGAGTTTATTAGTTTGTCAAAAAAAAATTGTGAAAGTATCAAAAATTTTTTAACAAACATGTTTTCTTTTTATCGGTAAATAATTAATAATAAATAAAGTAGGACACTTATAGAATGTTTTAATCTTTTTAAAAAATTACAATATTTATACATTTAAGTAGAGATAATTGCAAAAATTTAGCATCATGAGCACAACAAAAGACATGATAACCATTTTGTATACAATCACAATCATTTGTACCCCAAAACAAAACATATCAAAAGTACTCAAATTTTGTGATCCATAAGGACAATAGAAATAGAGACGTACGTGTACATTAGTATGTTGTTCCACTCTCATGTTTCAAAACAATCAAGATAAGAAGTTTCAAGTTATGTTAAAAAATGGACTTTACACTTCTTGTGAACCTTGGTCCCTTCCTCTAATAGAAATCCTACACCTGCTTATGTGACAAACTTAAAATACACAATAATTACCATATCAAAGAGATTTTAAGCACACAAAAGGAAAAATATATCATTCACTATATGAGAACTTTACAGTAGGGATTTTATGTTTCATCCATGGCCAAGTTGTCACATGAGCAATACCAAATATTTCTTCAGGATGAACTTTCCTTTGCTTGAAGATTGCCTCATTCTTATGTTTCCAAATTTCCCCAACAATAGCTACCCAAATATCTCTCCACATAATATTTTGCCTACTATTAAGGTTAATAACATGGAAGTGTTAATTGACCCTAGCTTCAACATGATGTACTTAGCTCACCTCCAACCAACTATCACACATGTTCCATACCTTTTGAGATACTTTACAAAAAAAAAAAAAGAATAAGTGTTCTACACTCTTATCAAATGTTAAGCACAACTCACATGTTGTAGTTGACACCCCTAGCAATTAATTTAACAATTGTTGGTATCCAATACTATTCTCCATCATAATATTTGTGACTTGGGGATTACTCTTATACTCCATAATGTTTTAAATACGTCGTTCTTCCTCTTTAGAGTTTCCTTGCAACATATTACAAGCAGACCTGATCGAAAATATACCATCATCATATTCCTCTCAATTCTAAGTATTAAAACAACCTTTTCTAAAACTTTGGTCATATATTAATCGAAGGAGTTGTTCCTCTAATGCTACCTCCCAATCGAGTCATAGTCTCCTCCAAGTTAGATCCCAAATCTAACCCTAAATTCTTCCAAGTTAGATCCCAAATCTATACGCTCTTTTCCTAATATCTTATCTCTTCTAAAAAATTTCTTTGCAATATGATATCAAGTACAATCTAAAAAATTTACAGTTAAGTAATTATTCCCCTACCTATAAGTCTTTCCAAAACTTTACTTTTTCCCTTTTTTTCTATGATCCACTCAATGTAATTTTAAAACCATATTCCTTGCACAATACTTCCGCATTTCTTATGGTTATATTTGGACCAACTTAAGATATTTATTATTGTGTTAATTTCATTAAGATTTTTCCGTGACCCATATTTTGATTTAAGTTAAGTGCTTCTTTCTATACGCCATGATCTTTTATTCTAGTCTCTACTTCCATTTAATTAAAAATGATATGTTCAAATTTCCTATATTTTTTATGCCCAAACCCCCGCCTCATTTGGTTTATAAATGTTTTCTCACAAACCCTAACTATTTTTTTATCTTTTGATTTCCGGTCCGAAAAGAAATTTCTTTGTACTTTTATGTATTCATAAATCACTCTTTTTGGCGTTTTAAGAAAAAAATAGGGTAAAATTTTAACAAACATGTGCTCTGGTGCTTATCATTTCTAGATCAAAATTTGAATTGTTTTTTCTTCTGCATATATGATTTTTTTTTCGTGAATAAAGTTTTTTTTTCAACATTCTGTATTACACTTGATTGTAAGTTGGCATCTGCCAACATTATTATGATTTTTTTTGGCATGCGGAAGTTATCAATATTTAATCAATTGTAAATGGCAAATTGTTTCTCACAAAATTTTCACCGAATACTTACAAAATCGAGAAAAAGATAAAAATAAAAACACCCCAACCAATGACAACTAATAAGACAAGGAAGATTCATTAACCTTAAAATAAACAATTTAAATATGACAGTAAAAAGTTTTTAAAATAACTTAGAGATGCTTTTTCTTACAAATGGGTCCAGCTTTCTTGAAAAGATGGGTGAAAACCTATTTTATATTATGAATCAAAACCACGAAACTTATCCATTGATTAGGTCTATCATGATATCACCCGATGTTTTTAATTGAAAAATAAAAGTAAATATAAAAAAAGTATCATAAAAGAGTTAAAAAATTTCTTTGACATCAATGTGTATTTATAGAAATTTGAACCCCTTCAATTATTTATCACTAGTAGTAGTATCATGGCAATGAGAATTGAAATTATTATAAATCATTAATTTATACAAATTATAATTCCTTACAGAAAAAAATCATATAAAAAAATGTAGAAAGTAGTAGATTAAGCATTTTAGGTTAATAAATTGATCCTTCAAATGACAGCCGTTGATGGCGTTTTTGTTGATTGATAGAGAAGGAACATCCAAAGCTGCACCCGCCTTAAACCACTGGCGAGTCGCTGCAGACAGATAAAGCTAAACGGTAAGGCGTGCGTGGAGTGGAAGAAGATGAGCGTTTCACATTTCGCGGTTCTATCGTGTTGTCGTCCACTCTTGGTCCCTTCACTGTACTTTACTCTCGCTCTCTTCTTTCTTGTTCTTGTTCTTCACTTCACGCTTAGGTTTTTCTGATTTTAATTGGAAGTTGGAATATCCAGGTCCCGTGCTTCATCGCTCCGTTCTCGCATATGCTGTTGTACTACTCTCACTGCTACCTCCACAGAGACTCCAACTTCAACCTCCGTAAAGTAATACTAATCATCGTTTTTTTTTTTTTTTAATTTTGGTGTGAATTAAGTTACAGTCTGTGTCGTTTGTTGATGCTTAATTTTTTGACAGGAAACGAGTAGTGTCGGGGGTTCAGCCCACGGGCTCAATTCACCTTGGAAACTATCTCGGAGCTATCAAGAATTGGGTTGCTCTTCAGGTTTACTATTCGCAGCCTCTTTCTTTTTCTTATTCCAGGGTGTTGTTTTGGATTGTATAAGTAATTTGATTGGCAATGGCTGTGGTATAATGTGACTTTGATAAATTGGGTTATGCATGAGCTAATTTTAACTTAGAGTTTATTTCATTTTTCATCTTATTTTCTTCTCCGCCAAGTACTTATAGTGTAGTTTATTTAAATAGGCCCTTGATTGGATTCCATAATTGAAATGCTGCTTGATTGTCTTGATTCACAAATTTGTGTATTTTTTAAGACATTATACTGTTCATTTTGCAGAATGTGTATGAAACACTTTTCTTCATTGTGGACCTGCACGCGGTATGTCCAGATTCCTTATGCTACCTAGACTTGTGATGTGCTCAATGATTTTTTTGTTTGAGCCACAGGTCTGAGCTCATATAACAATATTTTTGGCATATAATGTCATGTGACAAAGAATCTTGAAATTCAGGTTTCTTTGTTTGTGCTGCTTCTGCTCTGTAGTGAGTTTACTGTTAGCTAAAGTGTGTGCTTTAATTTATTGTACCATTTACTCTTTCTGAGATCAATTCACAAATAGGTCATTTAATTTGGGGTTTCTCATTAATGAGGCTTAGCAGCTCTTCCAAGAAAATTTTCATATTTACTTATAACTGAGGATAAAGATCCAGAATTTTAGGATAATTTAAGGTCACCTTTCTTTAGATGTACATTTTTATTTAGAGTTGATTGATTGGAATTTGTAATCCTCACAATTTATCCTTGTTGATGGTATAAAGTGCGGCCAGACTTTCTATGTCAAAGATGTACAACCTATGAATCATGGTTGCTGGAAGTTACATGGACACAGATAATATAGCACTGTTCCAGCAAATTTCAAGTGTCTCGTTAGGATATGTAACATCACTTCATGTTTGACCTGTGTCATACTGCTCTTTATTTTTTTCAAATGTCCAATGCTTCAAAGTTGCTCTTTATTTTTTTTTTTAAATGTCCAATGCTTCAAAGTTGCGCTTTAAAGGCTAAGTATATTGGTTTTCTGAGAGGATTTTGTGGACTGCTTTTATGTTTTAAATTGCTTTTCATTGTACTTAATTACTGGTAAAAGCTAGTTTTCTTTTTTCTTGATTTTGAATGATACTGTCCCGTTTCTCATCCCTTTGGATTTGTTCTTACAGATCACATTACCATACGACACCCAACAATTATCTAAGGCTACAAGGTCAACTGCTGCTATTTACCTAGCATGTGGAGTGGATCCTTCCAAGGTCCTTCGCAACTTTTGCTCTGAACCTTTTGTAAAGAGTATTTATGTTGGAAGTTTCAAGATCACTGTGGATAAATGGCATTCGTTTTGTGCTACAGGCTTCAGTATTTGTACAGTCTCATGTTCGCGCACATGTAGAATTGATGTGGCTGCTAAGTTCCACAACACCGATTGGTTGGCTGAACAAAATGATACAATTTAAAGAGAAATCTCGCAAGGCGGTGCGTTCATAGCTGTATGAATTCTTAATTTCTTTTCTATAAAATTATTTATTATTTTTCTTGTTTTATGCATATAATTTGATTTTTGCAAGTCTTATCTCATTACTTAATTTATATCTCTATTTTTCCTTCTAGATAGTGGTCTTCTGAAGTAATATTATTCAACTTTAATCAAGCAAACATTGGGAATAATATTTCCTCTGGACTGATATCTTTTCATATTTTCACATAGGGAATAATTGGTAAAAAAAAAAATCTCTCTCTCACTTTGTTTTTAATGTCAAGAGCTTGACTGTGCACCACACCATTTTTGAGCTCTGATTGTGCTTCAATGCTCAGTAGTAATACTGACTGTTAACCTTTTGATCACTGCTCTTTAAATAATGGAAGGCAGAAGCTTCTGGTCAGATATTTAGGCCCTGGTAACGAATAAAGCCTATTCTAAGGATGAATTGATAACATATCAGTTCAATGTTGTCAAATTTTTAGATTTTATGTATGATTGGAAGTAAAAGGTTGCAAACTTAATTGCAAAACTATACTTAAGCATATAAAAGTATGTAGATAATAACATAAATAATGAAAAAAAAAACTTCTCAATCACTTGCTAAACTAAACTAAAAATGAAAATGCATTTGCATAACATCCAATACAACTCATAAACTCATAGTTACTCCCCATAAGTTTTTCATAACATATTGCTACTAAAACATGAGAAAATAGTCCAAGTGTGTAATTATAGAATAGAATCTAGATCCTAGATATTTTGTCCAGAAGCAAATTGCTAATTTTTTCATGATAAAAACACAAAGTCGGAAATAGAGAATAGAGACAGGGTGAAGGGCACTTCATGCGAGAGAAGAGTTTCTCTCTGCTAGTAGCTCAACCGAGCCCCAGGCCAAGTGCAACATTGAAACTTTAGAGAACAAAAGTTACAGAACAAAGGGTTTCATTGGGGTCTTTTGGGGAAGAAAATAAGATTAAAAACCTGTCTGTTTTTGCTATGGGATTTGTAACTCATTAGGTTTAGAAAAACTTTTGTTTTTCTGGGTTGAGAAAACCAAACTGGCACCTACTTTCTGGTGGAATTGTGCGACTTGCCGAGTCACAGTTTCACACTCCAACTTGATGATTCCACCAGAGAATTATTCTGCTTGTTGGTTTGCTAGGCCTTGGGAAAATTGTAAAATCATGTGATTCCATGGTTAAAATTGTAAAAGGCATTTTTAACTAACAATACTGTATGTGCTATTTGTGCATGTTCCATCATGATGGATTGTACTATGTAGCTTGTCTTTGACCCGTGTATGTTTGCTAAAGCAGGCCCTTTTTTTCTTCAGTACTCTCATACCGGCTTGTATGTTTTCATTTATACAAATAATAGACAATAGATTCTTGTGGAATTGGATATGCAGGGAGATGAAGAGGTGGGGGTTGCTCTTTTGACTTATCCTGTTCTGATGGCTTCTGATATACTTCTATATCAGGTGATTTCTGACACTAACTTGTGGAAATTTTGTAGGTCCTTGAATGTAACAGTGAAAGTTAAAAAGCCTAAATAAATAAGCTAATATTACCTAATATGATTGCAGCTTTGCTTGATTAGTTTTTGCAACCTCAATTTTTTCTTTTGGAAAAAATTATTTAAAATGCATTATATTATATTGAATTTACCTTGAATAAGAATAATTCTTATAATTGCAGCATGCTTCTGCAGTCTGATTTTGTACCTGTTGGTGAAGATCAAAAGCAGCATTTGGAGTTGACTCGAGACTTGGCTGAGCGGGTTAATAATTTATATGGAGGGAGAAAGTGGAAGAAATTAAGGGGGTGAGTAATTTTTTCTAAACTGGATATAAATTCCATCCACATCATGTGCTTGAAATTCTCTACCTTTTTTATAGATTTTACATTGGGCTTGACATTTTTTACATTTATTTTTTATCTTTATGACAGCCGAGGTGGTACTATATTTAAGGTAAGTTATATATCATCCCATTAAAAGAAGCTAAAGCTAATGAATCATGATACAATGGAATTGCATTTTTTTCCTTACAGCACTTTCTGGGATGTAGGTTCCAGAGCCCCTTATACCTCCAGCTGGTGCCAGGATAATGTCGCTTACGGATGGCCTATCCAAGGTTTACTACTTATATATACATACGTTACACACACACCCAACATTTCTGTTTGTAATTATCAGCCTGTTCATTTGCTGTATAAATCATTAACACTTGAATATTCAACTAGTATGTTAGATAGTTCTGTTTTACCATCAAAGAGTGCATAATGCTAGATAAAAGAAATTAAGAGAGCCTGCCTGCTATGAATGCTATTTCTCAGGAATTAGAAACAGAACAGTATTTACTGATTTTAACTTATATATATATATATATATATATATATATATATTTTCTGACATTTATTTTGGATTCAATTTTGTAGATGTCAAAGTCTGCACCTTCTGATCAATCCAGAATCAACATTCTTGATCCTAAAGATGTGAGTAAGAATAATTCAAATTTGTAGGTCTAACTGCATGGTGCATAATGTACAATTATTCTCTGAACTATTTCCGTGTAAATCTATGATTCTATATGGGAATTTCCCGTGGCCTGTTATTGGTTGATGCTTAAGGAAGCAATTGTAGTTTTTATATGATGAATAAATTTATATCTCAACATTAGTTTAGTTTTATAGGCAGTAGCGTTCAACTATAAAATATTGAATTTATGGGTATACGTTTTTTGTTTCTAAATGACTGTATGATTATGGTTGTAAGTTGATAGGTATACATGTTGTCATTGTAAATCCTCATCTTGATCAAGAGTTAATTCTACAACTGTGGGACAAAGTTGAAAAAACTTTAGAGATTAACCTGTACAGTGACTTTGGATGGAAAGGTAATGGGGTAAAAACTAAGCAGTTATCTTTCAGGCAAATTTTATGATGACTTCTCGTTAGCATTTGTTTTAGAAGGTATATCTCGGAGGACTGAGACAATATGATGGGTATGATGATTGATGACTGGGGGGGTTGTGCTTGGCTCATGGGAGATGTGGTTTGGACCACACTGATCTTTAATTCTTGGTTTCATACTCTTGTGGTTTAATTTCTGTTTTATTTTACTTTTCCTAACGTTTGTCTTATCTTTTTTAGGATATTCCTCTTTATTTTGACCTCTCCCTTGCTAATGATTTTATTTATAATTTATATAAAAATGGAAATGTAAATAATCATCAACCAAATTTACTATGTCTATATGATGCAATAGATATGAAAGACAGATTGCATTTTGATTGTGTTTAATAGTTTTGTAAGGTAGTAGAATAGCATACTTGATTGATAGTTAGCCCATTATATTCTCTTGTCCATTATTTTTCAAAAGTCTAATAACATAAATTGCATATGCATCATTTGATGAAATTTGAACTGCTAGATCTTGTTACTTACTACTATTGCTCTTTGTTTGTCCTCTTAGAAGAAAAAAGATGTTATTGTCTGTTCTTTTAGGAGAGCATAATTGCTATCTTTTAGAAAGTGGATTTTAAACCTATTTCAACCTTGTAAGGTGAGGTTTGCATTCACTAATATAATTTATTCATCTATTTAGTTGATGTAATATCTCCTACATTATCCTATCAATTGTGCTTTTGCCTTCACCTAATTTTTAAATATTTTTATCATACGACAGAGAAGAGCGGAGGTAGTGTTAGAGAAATAAATGGTAGAGATAAGAAAGATAAAGATAAATGGAGGAGGTAATGACACATGTTTTTGGGACACTAGCATAGGTTAGGATTTATGAATAATTTAGAGGTTTAGTTTCAAATCTTTTAAATGATGTGAACAAATAAATCATGGAGACTTACATTAGAAACAGTGAGGTTCTTACTCACAAAAATAAAAGGAGAATCAAATTTCTTTTTTAATTTCTCATTGAGATAGATCTACAGCATTATCGAGTCTTGGGTTAAAATTGCTTATTTGTTTGAAGTTACTCTTATACGGACATGACTTCTATTTTATATGATTATGTGTATTTAATTTGTGATGAACCTTGGTGTGATGGCATAGTTGTTGCCGTGTGACCTAGATTATGGGGCATAAGTCTGTATCTACCTCCCTATATCCCCACTTGGTGAGAATACTGAATATTTTTGCTGTCCTTACTTCTTTGACTAGGCTTCCCTACTAGGTGTGCTTAATTTTCAATCTTTGTGGTCACCTGTACTCAATGAACTGTTGCTTGCAACTTACCTATTAATATTTGATAAATTTAACAATGAACATAAGTGTTCTATCTGTCCTTAAATTTAGTTTGCCTTTGCTTGCTCTTGACCGAGTTTACTTATTTTATTTTGTAGCTTATAGCGAACAAGATCAAACGTTGCAAAACTGATTCATTTCCAAGGTTAGTAATGACAATATTACTATATGATTATGCTGATATTGATTCCCAGAGCTAGTCTATAAATGCTTTCTTTTTTTTGTCATTTACCTATTTTTTATAAATCCTTCTTTTTGATGTGCACTTTACGACAAATCTTACAGCTTGGAATTTGACAACTCTGAGAGGCCTGAATGTAACAATCTTCTTTCCATATACCAGCTTGTTTCAGGAAAGACGAAAGAGGTCAGATATACTATATGTATATATATATTTATTTATTTTTGCATTGATAATTATAATTTTTTCTGTTATCAATATGTTCTCAGTGGTTCTGAATCTACTTAGTTCAATTAATTTTTCTATTTTTCCATGTGTCATTTTTTATTTTCTTTATGATTTTACGTTTACTGTGTGAAATGTGAAGTGTGTTTTTGGTCTTTTTAAAGTAAAAAAGTTGGCCTAAAAGAAGCAAGTGACACATGGCAGAATCACCTTATGCTTAGCTTGGGTTATTGTAAATTTTATCCACTAAACAGTCATAGTGGCTATTGGTACTGAGATTGCTTATGGGATTAGACATTGCCCTTTATTGTAAGCTGCTTCTTTCTTTCTGGATGAACTTCTATTTCATTTCAAAAAAAAAACAACAAAGCCTTTTCTCACTCGATGTAATACATACATCAAACCATGCCATTGTCTTCTACTTCTATTAAAATCCCAAATTTTGAAAAGGCCATCAAATGAAGGTTTATTTGTGGGGTGGTTGAAAAATGAGGCCTGTGCTATATAAACTAAAAGGATATAGCAAGGTCTATTTTGCTAATATTAGCATTTGATATGGAAAGTGAGGGTCTGGGTTGTTTGGTGGTGGTCGTGGTGGTGCTTAGTATTTGGGGGTTGATGGTGGGTGTTGAGACATGTTGGTGAGTTGGCACAATGTTGACTTTAGTTTCTTGTTTCTTAGACTGGGGCTCCTTCAGAGAATTACTCTCCATGTGGTCCATTGGTGATTTGCCACCTAAACCCTGAAGTTTATACCCTTTCTTCAGCATAAATAAGATCAGCAAGTCTTTGTTATTGAAATACTAGAGATATCAGGCTAATGGGAAGCCGCAAAATAGTTCACTAGGATGGTCTGTTATATGCTTGAGGAACATATATCTGTTCTTAAATTCATGATAATGAACTAGTCTTTCTGAAATTATGGCATTAATATGAGTATCTTCATCAACATATTGCTGCCAACTGAGAATAACTCTAGGGCATTAATTTGTAAAATAATTCTTTCTAATCTGCCAACCAAAAATTAGTTGATGAGGTGCTGCTGAACTTTTATGTATGTAGAAAATTCCTATTTAAATATCCAACTTTTAATTTGTTTAAATTAATCCCCAATCATGTAGTAATTCCTGATTTTCTAATTCGTCAATTCTATTTGAAACTCATTCTTTATGCAGGAAGTTGTTCAGGAAATCCAAAATATGAACTGGGGAACTTTCAAAACCATTTTGACCGATGCCTTGATTGATCACTTACATCCCATTCAGGTTTCATATAGTAAATTACTTTTTTGTGAAGAATGCCTTGATTGTTTTCTCTAAAGTGCTCTTTTTGTTAGTCAGCATTTCTAATTACTAAGCTGGCATAAGTATGCTTGATAAGTAGTATTTAATTACTTGTAAAAAGCTGAATATTAAAATATTGATTTTTACGTTTGTATTTATTTGATCATATTATAATAAGTTTTGTTTGGATGGTTTTGTACTAAAAAACTAGACACATATCCCACATGTAAGCAAAACACAACCAATTCAATTTCCATTCTCCCTAAGAAAATGATTAGGCGGGAAAGAATCTATAAAATCGTGACATCCAAAACCGGGACAGTTTTATGTCATAATATAAATATGGATATGGATTACAAATAAAGTAACCATGCAATATCATTTTATTATAACAAGTGGGGAGAGAGTATTATTGTAAAGTAGTTCTGAACTGCCAAATCTACAAAATGACATTCAACAAGAGTAACAAATATTTTAAGGGTAAAATGATTTTGGTCTCAAAATATCTTGAAATTAGTCACTATAAATATTTTATGATTTTTGTCTCTACAAACAGACGTTTTTAGTCCCTCCTCACGAGGGACCACAACCACATCACTTATGGTAAATGTATGAGCTAAAAATGCAACTAAAACTGAATTTCAAGATATTTTAGGAGATAAAGAATAGAAATCTCCCAAATATTCATTTTCTGCTGGAATGTGTTTTCAGCATACAAGAGACACGTCATTTCATTTTTTTACTGCCCAAACAATCAACTAACTGTTTAAAGAGAGAAATTTTGAGGTCAAGTATTATATAAGCTCAGAATTATATTTGAAACAGTTATCCAAACACAACCTTAGTGTTATACGGAAAAAAGTCAGTTCATAACTTAATAGTTAATTACTTATTTTCTTTGGAGATTAGTAAGCTAACAATGTTTAAAGTTGCTTTGTTTTGCATTGGATTGCTAGTTTCTTGAGCTTTAGTAGGCCACCAGCTTATCTACTATTCCATTTATTATCTGCTTTACGGGATTTCTTTTCTTCCTAAAGTTGGTCCCTTATATTTTACTTATTAGTGAGCATGGATCTGCGTTATCACTCCTTTTCCTTTTTCCTCCAATTTTGACAGGTTCGCTATGAAGAAATCATGTCCGATTCAGGTTATTTAGATGAAGTATTGGCACAAGGTGCTAGAAATGCAGCAGAAATAGCAGATACCACACTTGATAATGTTTATCAAGCAATGGGATTTTTTAGGAGACAATGATTGATACCGGCGAGACAGCAACTTAAAAGCTAACTTATGGACGATTCATGACCGGCTTCAAGATTTTTGGCGTAATCTATTGAACGTCTACTTGGCTACTGGAAGTTGAAATATTATTTTTTTAAATAATATTTGATATAAAGCCTAAAGGTCTTATAAGTTCTTGATGAAATTAGTTATTGCCTTCATTTTATTTTATTTTTTCTATCTCTTCCATTATTTACTTGTATTTTATAGTGAATTCAAATTGTCTTTGATGGAATCATGACTTAGTCATCTTAACTCTATTCTCATCAAGTTCTCATGATGATTGATAACTGCGCAACCCCTTTTAGCTCCGTAATTGGATCTTTATTTTACTAACCATCTGGGATAACTTCCATGTGTGCTTAGCAAATGCATTGGACAACCTCTTCTTTTTGAACCTATTTCTAGGAAGATGATACTTAGAAAACAAGTTTCCTTAAAGGAAATAGTTACATGAGAAATCTGAGAGCGGCATATTTTTGTTGACCAGTACAATAAGCATGCATGCCCTTATGAAACTGGTGAAATGTGGAAGCAACATTTGGCAGAGGGTTTAATGAGGCCACACCGGCATTCTTATCAACATCGAATACTGCAAGGGAGAATATTAAATCCTCCAATCAGTTATATTTTTCATCTAGAACATTTTTGTTTGTTTGATGTACAGCAAGGAGTGTTTTTTTTTTGGATAAAGACATGAAGGAATGTTGTGATGCACCACAGAATTAGTTCGATGCATAGTTGTGATTGTGATGGGGCATCTTCAGAAACCATTGGAGAGAAGAAGTGCAAATTAATGACTATGGCATTGTAAAATGCAAAATGTGTGCTAGGTTTTGTTCTCTTTCTTATGGGCACCAAAGAATAAATGATGTGTCTCTTATCAGAAACAGCACGCTGTGTAGGTGGGATGAACTGTATAAGGACATGCTAGGGTCCACCATTGGACTATTTAAAGTGAGATTCTCGAATGAAAATAATAATAAAAAAAAAATTGTGTCATGTTTATGCTAATTCAGTTCTTATGTGGGGACGGTTATATGCGCCTTTAAAGATCAACCATTATATGATTCATGTATACCACAAACTTCGATTTATTTATCAAATATGATTAATTTGCTTTTTTTTTTATTTCAAGTAAACTGATTTTTTTTTATTCTATTATGTTTTAATGATATCTGTTTTTTTTTTTTAGTTAATGTAGTATTTAAAATTAATTTAATTAATTGAATAAATGAAAAAATAAGTAAATAAAGAAAGAAAAGTTCAAGTAATTTATATTAGTAAAAATTGGAGAAAATTAAAAATGATGTATTATTCTGTTATTTATTTGCTCATTCTATTAAATTTTTTATATTACTTAAGAATTATATTTAATTTTCTTATATTTAATTTTTTAGTTATTCGTTCAATTAATACAAATAATTATATTCAATTAAGCTAATTAAAATATTAAAAATAATTACAATATTAATACATTATTTATTTTATTAAATTCTTGAATTATTTTAAACTCTTAAAAAGTAAAAAAATAAAATTATGAAAAATTATTTAAAAAAATGTAACGGAAGGTTTTATAAGTATGCTGACTTCACTCCAAGAAAAACTGACCCAACTGAAATAATCTTACAAAACACAATTTCAAATTTTTTTAAATGAAGTGGTTATTCCGAAGACTTCACTTTATTCTATAATATTTTAAAACTTCAACCTGCGAAAATACAAAATAAACTAATTGGTAAATTAACCGCAACCTTCATGCAATTCACGCACATTAAATACATTTTTATGTGCAATTAGACTCGGAATTTATGCCTTATTTTCAAAACTGGTTTCTAACAAAATATATATAATTTATCATTTCAATAAGCTTTTAAGCTCCGTTTAATTTAATTTCTGGTCATTACAAAAATTGAAATTAACACAGAAAACTAAAAAAGTAATTATTTCTTTGAGGGATATTTTTCCTAAGAAAACTTATAATTGATCATCATGATTTTATGATTGTTTGTGATGATATTTTTATTGCTTCTGAATTATTCATCTTGTTTACCATCTCACTCGACATATTCTGTGAATAGAATAGGGCAAGGTGCTATACTTTGGGAGAAAGTAACTATTAAAGTTCTGTTGTGTGTATTGGTATCGTCCTTAGAATTTAGATAAACAATGCTTCTATAGAAGACGACAACGCGTGATTGTTCCTGTTCTTTTTTAGAAGGACATTGGTATTTTGATATCTAAAACTTTTATATACTCAATTTACATTATCTTTTATTATTTTAATTTTCTTTTTTAAAAATATATATTTTTTATGATTATTTTATTTTAGTTGTCAAACACAAAAATAAGTGATTTTGATTATTTTTTTTAAAATATCATTGAAGTTATAAGTTCCATTTAGATAAGTCATTGATATTTTATGCCAATTAACGTTCTAGCAAGTAGAATATCTTTGGTCTGATAGAGTTTTGTCATTCACAGTGATTTATTCTTAATTTTTTTTCAATAAAAAAAAAACCCGTGAACAATTATTTCATGTAATTAGTTTTTTCCCTTTGGAAGGAGGATTTTATATGACTGATTATTTGAAAATAAAAAATTTAATTCATAAATTAATAAGATTGGTTAGTATTCTGTGCATTTCATTGTCTCATTCTAAAAAAAAAATTAGTTAACTCGATGTAATTTTTTAATTTTATCATAAAAACTAACTGAAACGAAACCTATTTTTAGCAAACTGAAAACATATATAATTAATTTCGAATTTTAATTTTTTAACTTAATTTTTTATATTTGTTAAGAGTAAATTATACCCCCTTAAAAAAATAATATTACACTATCCTCCACTTTTGTGTTATAGCAATATATAATTTGATTTGTTTTAATTGTTATCACAAATCACATTTCTCTCTCTTGAAATAATACATTATTTTTTCTACTTATATTAAAATATATAACGTGTTTTAGTACATAGGATCGATTGGTCACTTATACAAGTCTTTGATGTAATACTTAGTTTCTGTCCTCCAATATCTAGGTTTTTGTTCTTCACTTAAACAAGTTTTCGATGTAACACTTTGTATCTATCTTTCAATGTTTAGGTTTTTGTTCCTCTGAATCCATGGTGGGTAGGTCAAAGCTTGACTGTGATTAAGTCATTCAGATTCAAATGTTGTAGTAATAAATGTCTATTATAAAATATAGGTCAAAAGTAAAAATTAGATTAAATGAAATGAATTTTAAACCGATCAAAGCAGTGCAAAAATAGACTAGATTGACAGAAATAGAATTTTTGTCGACCCCTAATCTTAATAAAGTAGATTAAATTTGATCAACGAAGAAATTATGGATATTTCAAGAAACAATTATGGGAGAAAAATAACATAAAACCTGAATTAGACTGTTTTCAAAGAATGACATAACTTCATACTTAAAATTCTTATAACAAGTTTATGAGCATTTTTTTTCTTAATTTTTTTTATCTTATTTAACATAAGACTTAGATTTATATTTAAATTTTTAATTAGAAATCCATGCATTAATCCGAGAGAAGAAAAATTTACATCTTTACAAGTTTGACAATATAAATAATATTTTTATTATATATTTTTTAAATCAAACTAATGTGAATTAATGAAAATTAGAAAATAAAGTACATTATTATTTACTTGAATTTATCAAAGAGAAGAGAATACATATTTGAAGATAGGATGATAATGTTGATAATTACATATTTCAAAGAAGAATACTTTGATTTTCACTTATTTTAGCTTCACCATGTTGTTTGAAGTAAAGATGAAAATGCTATGGTAGGGTTTGATATTTGAGATAACAGAAACCAAAGTGTGGTGGTCTAATCAAGACACAGATAAAAAATATTGTGGGCCTTCTTCATCCTCTCTTTTTTATATTCTTTCTTTACTATTTTTTTTTTTATCAATCAAAGAATGAATCAAAATATCTCATTTTACATCTGTACTAAGATTCCCCTTTTTTGCTCTTACATCACTCTCATTGTTTTATATTTTACTGATTTTTACAATCTATAAATATATTTTTTGTAGCATTTGTTTTCATGCTATAACATACAATGAATAATTTGTAGGTTTTGGTTAAATTGTTTTCCTTTTTCTTTTTATATAAGTTTGGTTTGATCTCTATACTTGTTTGTATATTTTTCATCTTTTACAAATATAATAATTCTTGAAGTTTTAGAATACCAGCTTATATGAAACATTCACAGTCATCTCTGATATGTTATTAAAAAAATATTTAAATAATCACATACTTTTTTAATAATCCATCAATTACAAAAAACATCAATATTTTTCTAACAATTTAAAAAAGAGTGATTTATAGAATATTTGAAATTTAAATTTTACTATTAATTTTTTTTTGACTAAATATTATAACACTACATTAAAAAAACTCTCATTAACGACCAATTTTAGTGACAAAAAAATTACTAGTCACTATAATGACTAATTTTGATACCAATTTAATAAGTAAAAAATTATTAGTTACTAAAATAGTGTAATAATACAAAATATATAACTGTATTTTTGGAGAAAAGAACTAAAAACCATTTTACACTCTCATCCAATAAAATATCCAATTAATTTTGATAATTACTTAAAACTTTATAATGGCATGAATATAGTGTATTTAAATTATTGGCTTTATTTTAGGGTGGGAGTGGAAATCTATGTAAAGTTTTAGAGGAATGATGATATGTTGATAGAGTAATATTCCTTTTAATTGCATCTTGTCATCTACTACTTTAGAGTGGTCAATTTATAAGAGGAAACAAATAAATTTGTAGTTGCTTTCAAGAGAAGAAATATTATCAGTAAATAATATTCTCTGATTTTTTCCCCTCCCAATCATCACATTGCTATAAATATTAGTTGCCACATTGTTGTAGTTAGCCATTGGAAGAAGTGAAAATCTATATGCTTTCTTGACTCACGTTCTTTTTCTTTGTTTGATTTGATTTTGTGTTGAAAATTTTGATCGGTCTCAAGAAAGGGAGACATGGACAAGACTAAGTTGAGACAACAAGCACTCTTCATACGAACTTCACTCTTTGATGAGGTCTTTAACTTCCCATTTCTTTTTCTTCTATATATTTATTTATTATTCTTTCTTTTATCTTTATCTGTTTCTTCTTTAAACCTAGGTATCTACAAAGTCAACAACTATATTTTTCAAGAAATTATTAATAAATCCATATTGATTAAAGATAACACGATTTTATAATATATAAATAGATACAAAATTTATCTTATAAGCCAATTTTGTAGGGTTAAATTAGACTTAAATTTCATTTCTTAATATGGTATAAAATGTATGAATTTGGACCTATCGTATCATCCACTGTAAAACCATTATTAGACCATCTATTAATATTTAATCTCATGCTCGAAATATATATGTTTTAGTGTGAGAGAGCGTGTTGAAGATATATGTTAACTATAAATAAGACGATTTTATAGTATATAAATAAATGTAAATTTTATCTTACAAGTCGATTTTATAGAATTTGGTTAAGTTTAAAATTCACTTTTCAATGAACAACACACTTTTTATTATTAGTTGTTTTTGTTATAAAACTTTATATTATTAGCTAAAAGTATACATTTAATTTAACTATCAACAACATTTAATAGTTTTCGTAAGAATATATAGGGAAATGTGTACACATAAGTCTATAAAATGTGTCAAATATATATTTAATTTAACTATTACTAAGTAATGCTACAAAATACACACTGTAAAAAGTGTCACAAAATCAAAATGGACATGAAAAGGATTAAATAGATAAACCCTAAACATGTAAATTTTGGTTTTATACATTAATTGATGTTGTTGCAGGGATTCCTTGACGAGCAATTCATTCAGTTAGAAGAACTGCAAGACGATGTTAATCCCAATTTTGTTGAAGAAATTGTGACCCTTTTCTACAGTGACTCAGTAAGACTGATATACAACATAGAAAGAGGACTGTGAGTGGAAATCACTGCAATCAATTATTACATTACTTTTCTCTTCTTCTCCTTATCTAGTGTGCTACTCTACACAGGATGAGTAATCCTCCAAATTTCACCAAGCTAGATGATTACATGCATCAGTTCAAGGGTAGTTGCTCAAGGTGAAGTTCATGCTTCTCATTGTTATAATTTAAGAACATGATTTCAGATTTTCCTTACTTAATGAAGCTGTTTTCTTATTGAAGATATTGTTTCAAATCAAGGGTTTGTACTTACTGTTATAACCATATAGCAGTTTTCCTAAACTGCAATTAAGTGTGACATGTCTTTGAGTTTGGAGACTTTTCTTAATTCATGTCTTAGATTGGGACATCATTGTTTCTCTCCTATATATGCTTTAAAGTAGTAAAAAAAAACCTTCAAGTTTTCATTGACAGCATTGGAGCAAAGAAGGTGAAGACCGAATGTGGCAGATTCAGCGAATACTGCGCAGCAGAAAACTTTGAGGGGTAACTCATATTTACCTCCTTGCTTCTGCTACGATTATTTGCGATGCTTTTTCGCAGTATATAATTTTTATACAGCAATAAAAATACTTTGATCTATTTCTTTAATTTTGCACTAAAAATGAACGTGCATGTAACTAGCAAATCTCTTCTAACCTTTCCTATATGGTTTGATTTATCTGATTATTGCTGCCTTTTTTAAAATTCAATTTTGATTCAATTTAAATCTAATTAAATATACTGGATCTTCAAATTTATTTTAATTAGATTAAAATTTTTTGAACCCAATTTAAAGTGAATTAAATTTATATTGAATCCGTTTTGTCTATTAGTTAAATTCAAATGAGATAATTCTAATATACTTCACAATTAGGTCTACTAAATATAGTTGGACCAACTCAGTTCGACTTGGATCTATATTGATTTATGTCGACTTGCATTTAAGTTACTCGGTTCAAATTTGGTTTGGGTCGCTTCACCTTAGCATCAACCAAAATTGACTTGAGTTAACTTGATCCAAATGACTTGTATTGACCAAGGTCAAAGCCAACTTGGTTCGACATTTGGTCGAGGCTGACTTGATTCGACCATTTGTTAGGACCGACTCGATAAGATCTTTTGTCAAGGTCGACTCAGCTAGACCTTTGATTAATGTCAACTCAGCTAGACCTTTGGCTTGAACTGACTCGGTTAGACCTTAGATCCAAGCTATCTCGGTTCGATCTTCGGGTCGACTCGACTCAATCTTCAGTCTAAATTAACTTGGCTCAACCTTCAACTTAGATCATCTTAGTTCAATCTTTTGGCTTCGCCCGATAGTACTTGACTTTTCAACTCAGGCCAATTCGACTCAACTTTTGATCCAAACCAACTCAACTCGACCTTCAATCTAGAATGACTTATCTTGATCTTTTACTCAAACAAACCTGACTCTACCTAGGCCTACAGGGCTTGATCTTCCTTGGGTCGACTTTACTTGATCTTGAATTCATACCGACATGGTTCGGTTTGGTCTTTAACCATCTTAGATGCATCTTAATCTTAGAATTTTAAAATCCAAAATATATCCAACCTAAATTCAATTCAAATCCAATTCAAATATATCTAAAATATAAATTTAGATTTGGAATAAATTCATTTAAACTTAAAATAATATAAATTTGGGTTATTGTGAATCGAATTTCAATTTTTTTTTACCACCCTAATAAGAATACCCTTTTCAGATGCTTCAGGACTTTCCAACAGATTAATGTAGAGTATACGACTTTGAAGAAGAAGCTCCAGACTTACTTTCAGGTATCAATCACTTTTAGTGTCATTTTTTGATGATGCTATTCCCTTTGATCGCGCGCGCGCACACACGTGTGTGTATATATATATATATATATATATATATATATATATATATATATATATATATATATATATATATATATTATATGTGTGTGTGTGTCCA
>Ga0214542_1002508_pt1 | contig 37901 bp, 15 predicted proteins | sample CNSS1metaG_FD_160096 | JGI IMG/M metagenome (GOLD analysis project Ga0214542, IMG submission 160096) | Root nodule microbial communities from cowpea collected in UCLA plant growth center, Los Angeles, California, USA - CNSS1 | ecosystem: Host-associated > Plants > Roots > Nodule | place: USA...
CATATATATATATATTTCTTTTTTATATATATATATATATATATATATATATATATATATATATATATATATATAAGTGTTTTGATTTAAAAATTTTAAAATCAATTTCATGTTATATATATTTAAAAATAACAAATTATTTTAAATTTAAATTTAAATTTTAAGTTTATTTTCTAATATATAATACCTTCAAATATATTTAAACACTAATTCTAGCTATCCATATTCACTACTTTTAATAATTTTTTACTGTGATATATATTATTTTATTTAAATGGCCTTCGGTAATTTTTAATAATGTGTTACTGTGGTCGTTGTTTTTTAGTTTAATTACTTTTTAATAATTTTTATTACATTTTATAGTGGTAGTTTTGTATTTAATTTAAACTAATTTAATGTTTAACTATTGATTCAAATGCTATTTTTTAATCTTAACATTTTTTATCTAAAATAATAATAATATCTTTGATTTTATATATAAATATATTTCAATAATTTTGTATGTGTTTGTCGATGTCTACATATATTTCTATTTACAAATTTTAACATCAATCTCATGTTTTTATTTTCTACGGGACCATATTTCGATTACCTACATATTTTCTAAATGATCATATATTATTTAAATTAATATTAGTAGTAGTATTAATAACATTATTATTATTATTGAGATTATTATTATTGGTAGTAGTAATGTTAGTACTATTATTATTATTATCATTAACCTTAACATTAACGTTAACATTATTATTATTATTATTTTTATTACTATCAGGATTAACATTGATATTAACATTATTATTATTATTATTAGTTCAAGTATTTTTATAAGTCGCTACTCTGAATTGAAATGAGAGTTAAATTTTTAACTTAAACTTTGTATTTGGCAACTACTTTCTTAACGTCAATTCTATGATGTATTTATTCTGTAGTGACCATATTACACAATATGCCTACATTCTACTTTAACAACAATGCATACACATCTATTTCTAATATAATAAACATGTATTTTATTTTTACATGTGTTTTTATTTAAAAAATTTAATAAATGTCATGTTATACTTACTTTGTATTGGACCATATTACACCATCTACTTACATTTTATTTTAAAAACGACTTTACATGCACATTTAATTTTAATACAATATATAACTCAAAAGTATAATTATAAATTTTAACAATGTAACGATATTGTTTTATTACACATTATTAATCAATTAGTGAATTTTATGATTTAAAACAAACAAATTCATATTTGATTATTATTTTTTAATCTTATCATTATTATTAATATTATTATTAGAATAATCTGTTATTATTATTAATATAACTATTATTATATTAATTATATAATAATAAAATATAATTATAAAAACAAATAATTTATTTAAATATAACATTAATTATTAAAAAATTCAAGTAAAAACAACAACAACGAAAAAAAAGACGCGTAGGCATGGATCTCATACCAGTTCATGTGTAAAACAAAACTCACTCTTCTAACAAAGTCCAAAGTCAATTTCTACACCTCCGAAATTGCTAACTGCACCTCGTAACTTTTACAGATTCGGAGTGCTCCCTTCCTTTCGTAATATTCAATCCGAAAAGTTCCCGAAAACACGTTCTGGAACTTAAAAGAAATACGAACATAAAACAAACATATATCTAATATCAAATAGATATTTATTTTTACTATTATTAAAATTTTCATATTTTATGAAATGCAAAATATTTCAACCTGTCTCCATTCAGAAAAATATTCTCAAAGCATATATATTGGTTTTACATTATTTGTAATTTTAAAATCATTTTTTAAAAAACTTATTTTTTAATTATTATTTGCAAAAATTTAAATTCAATAATAAACTATTTTAAACATAAATTTTAAATTATTAGAAGGTGACATACAGTCACATTCAAGATATACACATCATACCTAACTCTACAGCAGGAAAACATATATCCAACATAAAATATTACTTTAGTTTTTAGATTATTAAACAATTATGGAGAGATGAGTGGGTTACATAACTATATAAGATAAATAATCCGTAATTTTATGAAAATAAATCTCAGTTTATTTAATTTAGATTGCTTTTTATGTGTATATACACATGATCTTTTCTTAATTTTTTAAAACTTTTTGTTACTTCTTTATCTTGTACGTTTATTTTTTTTTATTTTTTTTTAAATCCTTTACCGGGGTAATAGTAAAAATATTCCATTCATCACATATAATCAATCATTACAAAAAATCAATCCAATGTTATATGAACTTGAGAAAATTAAATAATCCAATCCATTGATATATATTTTTTTAATTAATTTTATATTATATATATATATATATTATCTTTCATATTCACATTTTAAAATTATTCACTTTCTGCATTTAAAAAATTTCCTAACCGTTACAATATCTAAATTATACGGAAATAAAAATATTCCGTTAAAATCATCGTCAGATATATTATCTTTCATATTCACATTTTAAAATTATTTACTTTCTGTATTAAAAATATTTCTTTACCGTTACAATGTCTAAATTATACGAAAATAATCATATTCCGTTAAAATCGTAGTTAGATATATTATCTTTCATATCCACATTTTAAAATTATTTACTATATTAAAAAGATTTCTTTACCGTTACAATATCTAATTATTCGGAAATAAAAATATTCCGTTAAAATCATCGTGAGATATATAATATATTATATAATTATAAGTCTTGGGGGACACTTCATCTGCCTCATGGTCTTCTTCAGACGAGTCCACTCCCATTTGGGTCTCTTAACCAGATCGACTCTGAACATCACCATGGTTCATCAGATGGGTTCGAAGGCTCCAAAGAAAGCATTTTCAAAATCTGATAGAAAAGATGCTAAGAAGAAAGTGTTGGGTTCCTCATCGAAAAGTGAGAGGGTAGGGTCAAGTAGAAGTCGCATCGCAGTGGATGCAGAAAACAACGAGGAAGACGTTCCTCTGAGAATCCGCAAAGGGAAACAGGTAAAGAGAGAATCTTTGTGTGTGTGTGATATTTGCATGGATGTGATACCTGATGAAAGGAAGTTCAAGATCCAAAACTGTTCTCATATCTTTTGCAATGGCTGCATCAGAAGACATGTTGTTGCAAAGATCGAGGGGAATAAAACAGTGGTGCGATGTCCAAACCCTAATTGCAAGGATGTTATAGAGCCTGAGCATTGTTGTTCAATTATCCCTAAAAAAGTGTTTGATAAATGGGGAGATATCCTTTGTGAGAATGTAGTGGTTGAAACGCAAAAGTTTTTCTGTCCTTTTAAGGATTGTTCGGCTTTGTTGATACGTGATGGTGACGAAGTTGTGACTTCGTCGGAGTGTCCACATTGCAATAGACTGTTTTGTGCACAGTGCAAGGTTTCGTGGCATGCAGGAATAAACTGTGAGGAGTTTAAGAGGTCGAAAAGAGAGAAAGGAGAAAACGGAGACTCATTGGTGCAGAAACTTGCGAAGAAGAAGGGTTGGAGAAAATGTCCAAAATGCAGGTTTTATGTAGAAAGAATTGCAGGATGCTCACTCATAACCTGCAGGTTTGTTATGTATATATTTTTAATTTCTAATTTCTAATTTCTAAATAGTATTAATTTGTTTTATTTGTGACAATTTCAAATGGATTGATTAGATTAATAGGCTATTTTATTTTGAGTGTAACAAATTATGTGAATTATGTGACCATTTTATGTGTTGGTTCACTTGTTTTGCAGGTGTGGTCATGAATTTTGCTATGAGTGTGGATCGTCTTGGAATAATAAGCACTATTCATGCGGATTTAAATAAGAATCGTAAGACATTGATATAGTGTTATATTATTGGTATTTAACGAATATAAAAACAATATTTTCTTTCCATTTTAATTAATAGTTACATGCACTATGTATACAGTACTTGTTATTTGAATCATTTGATTATTTGCTGATATATTTCAATTTAGATTAGATTTACATTCCTATTTGTTTGTATCTATTATGTGAGTATTGTTGTTCTGAAGTGATGTGAGTTGTTTGATTTGTTGTTTTATAAAAAAAAATGAAGGAAAAAATGCGAGAATGGATTTAAATTGCTACTGTTTGAAAAGAAGTGGAAGGAAAAATTGTTGGCAATGGATGAAAAAAATAAAATATCCTTGTGAATTGATTTTGTTTGGGGAGATAAAAATCGAATATGTGCATGAGAATCGATTTTATGAGTCATGAGTTCAATCTCGTGCCTAAAGACATTTGGTAACGGATGGAATGATAATTTTATGAGTGTATCAAGAAATTTAAATTATTTATTAACACTTTGATGTTGTGTCTTTAGTGTGAGTTTAAAAGATTCACATAAAAATTAAAATTATTTTAATTCCTCTCTCTGATGCATTTTTTTTAAATTATGAATTTGATATTATATATGGGATTGAATTATGGGGTTGAAATTATTTTTAAAATCTATTTTTTTTTAATTTATAATTGAATCAATACGTTATTATACAACTTTATTTGAATTATATTTTTATATTTGTTTATCTAATTTATTATAGTCTATATTTGAAAATTTTATTTTTAAATAAATTTGTTAAAAATAAAAAATACGCAGGATTAATGAATAGTTGAATGCATAAAATAATTTACAAATAGTTTTTTTAAATATGGCAGTAATAGAGTGAACTTTTTCGGGAAATGGGTATGATCGGAAAGTTTGTAATCTTTAGTGGTGATACATTTTTATGTTTGAATTGCTTAGAATATACTTGTTAATTTTTATATTTAAATCAATTTTTTATTTAAATATAAACATTAAATATTTACATAAATTATGTGAATAATGTAATTCTGTTGTTCTTGACAATTCGACCTCGTGAGTTGTGGCAAGTCTTATTTTTTTATTGTGAGACTCACTTATATTAATGAAGCTCATGAGAAGATATATATGTTGGATGATGTAGTGAGCACGTTCCTAAATAAAAGGAAATTGATATCTTGGCACGTCACTAAGTCTACCTAAAAATAAGGGATATCAAGATAAAGCAGAGACCCTATATAGAAGGGAATAGTCACAGTGGGAAGGATATTAAAGAGAGGGAGAAAATTCGAAATTTGAGTTCAAGTAAGCATTTTTCGACTTGACGAGAACATCCGACATGATGAACTAAGAAGAAATTTTGTTTTTGGTTTTGTTTCTTTAGGATACAGAACCAGAACATTGGTGCTCATTGTGGGGTATGGAAAAATTAGTAGTTGACACCACTTATACCAGACCAAATGACACCAGGAATAATGGAGGTGACCCTCCAATCGTGGAGCAAATCATGCAACACATTGAAGCCTTGAGGGAAGAAAACAAAAACATGTGGAAGCAGGCGAAGGAAGAACGATCCCGGCGGTAGAGTCTCAATAGTGTCTAGAAAAGTGTTGCGAAGGCAAGAGCAATTGCAGAGGCCCAATGAGGAGTTACAGACATGGATGAGAGAACATGGTAATTACAGTGATCGCAACACTCTCGTCGAAGGCCCACAACAGGAAGAGGGACATCCTCTTACTAGGGTGATCATAAAGGAGGTTATATTGTCGCACTACGTGATCCCCAAGGTGATGCCATTGACTGGGGAGGGTGATCTATAGGCCCACCTCAAGGCATTCCGAGCCCAAATGTTAATATCCGGGGGAAATAACACAATCCGTTGTAAGATGTTCGTAGGGACACTTGCTGGCACGACCCTAAAGTGGTGCAGCAAAATTCCCAACGCGTCCATCACCTCGTTCGTCGCGTTCTCCCAGGTTTTCTTAGAGTGATTCGCGGTAAATTGCCCGAAGCAACTTCAGATTGGGGACATGTTTGATATAAAGTAGAAGCAGAACAAAACCTTAAAGTAGTTTCTCAACAGGTTTTGTGATGTAAGCATGAGACTCGTAAAACCTAGTGAGGAAATGCTGGTAAGAGTATTCGTAAAAGGGTTTCGAGTGAACCTTTTCGATGAGTATTTGTTAAGGTCACCCTCCACTATGTTGACAAAAATTAGGGGGTGGGTTACAATCCATATAGAGACCGAAGAAGTAATGCAGCGAAAACAAGCAGAAGAGAGGCGACCTCTGGCAGAGCATAAAAGTAGGGAACAACGATGTCAAGTGATGGAAGTGTTTTCCCCTCGGAAACGAACCGAGCATAAGTATTCTCCTTATGCCACCCAATAGACATTGGAGAAGAAGATCAATGGATCCACCTGTCCCCGATTTAACGAAGTGAAAGCTCGGATGCTAAAAGATGAAGAAATGGCTAAGCATCTACGCTTCTCTATAGACACCAATAGACACCTTAGAAAAGAAGCTTCAGTGTGGTGCAAATTTCCCAAAACATATGGGCATGATACGAAGAGTTGCTTTTCGTTGATAGGGAAACTAACTAATCTAACCCGTAAAAGGTCTGTTGCGAAAATATATAATATATAACGACTGGAGAACACGATGTAAGGAAGGTGTGTTAGTCTTCATCAACAAAAATTGTTGGTGACCCCCACAAAACCCCCATCTTGGGAGACTTCAACACAATAACGGGAGGTTTCACAGGTGGGGGAACAACAAAGTCTGACAGGAAACGTTGTGTGCATAGCATTATGACAGTCGCAATCGTAACACCAGTTATTGCAACATCGAGTTTGGCATTCACCGAGGAGAACTTTAGAGACGTAGTCTCACATGAAGACGACCCGATGGTTCTGTCGACCCGATGCCCAGTAAGCGATGCAACATCTGTAGTAGAGTAATTGTTAGCTCGATCATGAAACAAATGCTTAAATCTTGCGTCCCATAAACTCTTTCTCGGACTAGGAGGAGCAAGCTGACCTATCCCAAATACCTCAACCAAAGGAGGTCGGTCGTTCGAGTTTGAGGCCTCTGAAGTTGCTTGATCACCTTTATTATTAGCTACCCTTTCATCTTAGGGTTGCTTTGGGTAGTCTTAGGGTCACTTTCCAGGATCACAAGCTCAGGATTTGCGAGCTCACTCCAGCCTTCACAACTGCTTGCTGCTTGATCCGGTGAAGTAACTGCTTTTAAGAAAGGGCCATCTTATTATTTGCCATCACGAAGCACAAAAGTTAGCTCAACACAAGAGAACAAAACACCAAAAAACTATCAAAGTTAGTAAGGAAATATATACCGATATACAACTTTAAGTCTATTTCCCGAAGCTCGAGCTCCAAGATCTTATGAATGTCAAAAAATAACCTTTTATGTTGTCGAGCACTCTATAATGTAAGATACCTTGACCGGTACAAGAGGAATCCTTCTAGTAAAGTTGGATTGTGGGGAGGTGCAAGGATTTTCACAAAAACTTGAAGCCCTTATAAGAAGATTGGTACATAATGAATAAACCACGACCACTAACACTACTCAAAGATGCACATAGTTGCCTAGATGAGCTACTCTTCAACTCAAAAGGAACATGTTAGGGGTAGGTTGGATCCCAAGACCGTAACATAATATGTAGAAAGCTCGGACAAAGGCCCAACTATTGGGGTGCAGTTGAGCAGGGGCTATGTTGAGGAGGGTCAATAACCCCTCTCGAAGTCTTTGAAAGGCAATCAAAATTTGAGCCTGTAAAAAATAGTGACATAAAATAAAAGTAAACTTTTGTAGAGGAGGAATGTCCCATCTTGACACACAGGCTCGTCTATCTCGCAAGTACCCACAAGTACATCTTCCTCACTATTTTTACATATGGCTTGCCTACTCCTAAAGGCCTTCATCTTCTTATCAGTGCATATGCTAGTCGTCTCTCTTTTCAGGTTCAAAGGGGCTCAAGGGTAGAAAGGATCATATGAAGTCATCTAGGCACGTTAGACTGAGAAAGTTTCAGGAACTTGGTATCTTAAGTCGAAATCCTATACAACAGTTCTAAGTTCAAGACCCAGATAAATATGAATAACACATAGCAGAAACATCCGCCTTTATTTCATACACAATGCAAGCACAACAAGAGTCATATACCAACACCACCTTACCCGCAGACAAAATTAAGCCCTAACCTTAGTAACCAAGCCCAAAAGCCAACATCAAACTATTGATTCGAATGAAAGAAATTTCTCAGAATCATGCTACAAATGAAATCAAGCTAACATTTTTATTGATTATTCATTCAATAAAGCATTCCCAACAATCACGAATGTAGAAAGGAAGAAGAAGAAAAGGGGCAAAGCCAGAAAAAGCTAGAATATACGTGAAATGAAATGCATAAGTGTGCTAAAGGGTAGTCGAATCGATCACAGTTAACTTATTCATCAAAAAGGAAAGAAAGAAGAAAGGAAAATAACTGAAAAAGGGACACGAATGACGAATGACGAATGAAAGCAATTGAGGAGACAGCATAGGGGCACTCACTAGAAGCAGGAAGGTGAAATGTGCCACTTAGAAGGGTAGATGAACGGTTACCATGATTTAATTATGGCCGTAAGATGGAGAAAACCAACTCACTCTAATAGTTGACGCGTGGAGGGAGTAGGTGATGGTAATCATGACCCACGTTCAGACCTTTGAAATCAATCACCTTAGATGTTTGGCACGTGGCAAAGACCCGACCTTAATCCTAAGGAGTTTTAAGGAGTAAAGAGGGCATGGCAACTGGGGAACAACCCTTAATCACGACAATGTGACAAAGGGTTAGAGGGTTGTGTGTTATCCCTAACCCGAAACTTGGAACCCGAGCAGGCTTTGGTTGAGGTCGGAATCTGACCTATTACAGACACGATCCATATATTTTATTACAACTCGAAATACGACATCGTGAGTTGTGGCAAGTCTCATTCTTCATTGGCAGGCCCACTTAGGCCCGCGTTAGAATATACTAATGAAGCCCATGAAAAAATGTATTCGTTGGATGTATCCAACACGTTCCTAAATAAAAGGAACTTGATGCCCAGGTTGGAGCAGAGTCAGTTGCTAATATCTTGGTACGTCAATAGGTCTACCCAAAAATCAAGGATACCAAGGCAAAGTAGAGGCCTTATATAAAGGGGAATAGTCACAATGGAAAGGACATCGGAAAGAGGGAGAAAAATCAGAACTTGAGTTCGAGTAAACATTTTTTTTCTGACTTTACAAGTACATCCGACTTGACGAACAAAGAAGGAAGTTTGTTTCTGGTTTTGTCTCCCTATGATACAAGACTAGAACAGTAATATTTTATGTATAAAAAATAATTTATACATAAATTTGTCAAAAAATATAGTTAAAAAAATATTTTTTTATTTATTTTGTTCCCTTGTTTTGCACATGTGATTGTGAATTTCGCTATGAATGTGGATTGTCTTGAATCGATGATGATAAACACTATTCATGCATGTGGTTTTGCTCATGAATCGTAAAAACGTTGTTAAAGTGCTATTCGAGGTATTGGATGGAATTGGTGCATGTTATTTGATTAGTTATTCATATAACTTCTATATATATATATATATATATATATATATATATATATATATATATATATAAATTATTTGTTTATTTATTTTTTTACATTTATGATAAATTTAAAATATAATTAAATATTATTAATAATGATGATAAATAAATTTTTATAATTTACTTTAAATTCATATTAGTTATATTAATGAAAATAAATGTCATTTTTAACAAAATATAATGAAAATTATTATTATTATAATTATAAAATTACATATAAATAATATTTACAATTTTATTGTAGATAATTTTGTTTTCTTTTATAGATAATTTTTTTATTATAGATATTTTAATTTAAAAATTTGTCAATTAAAATATAAAAAAAAACAGATTGAAAAAATGTTAGAAATTAGATTATCAAAATGTTCATTATGTTAAAAGTAATATAAAATGATATAGAATTATTTTTATAAATTTTATTGAATGATTGAAATTATAAAAAAATGAATAATACAATATATTTGGTATGAAAATAAATTTAACATTTACATATTGAAATATTGAATGTTTACGCAAAAAATAATTTATTTACATGAAGATTTTATTTTATTTTTGTTAGTAACAAGAATAATTTACTATTTTTCTCTATATCACCTTCTAATCTCATCATATAAGACAGGATGACATTTGGTAAGAATCTACTAATTCTCTCTCGTCATCCCGTCTATCACCCAAAAAGGAACACATGAAACACCTTCCTATTCCTCGCTTCCTAGTCCTATTGTATAATAAATTTCTACAAAGTAACAAACATGATGCATGTAATCATATTTTTACCTGAAAAAAAGGGATTTAGCATGAGTTTATAATTATTATTATTATATAGGAAAACTTAGATGATATCGCCAAAACAAAATAACATTATGCTTAAATGTATTAGTTTTGTGGATAAAATGAATCAAATGCTAATTAAGGTTTAAGACACTCTAGTATGTTATAACTAAGTCCAATCAAAAGCGGTTCACTTCTTCTTTCATTAATTATTCTACTTATTATCATTATCGATATAGACATTTTTTTTTTATTTTGAATGTTAAAGTATCTTTATCCCAACAATTGACCTAGATGATTTTGACGCAGTTATAGGAGATGAACAAAGATAATTTCGACATAATAGATAAACAAAGACAATTTTAACATTGAAAATAACCCAGATGACGTTTTAGCTCTATACCAAAACAACTATTATTATTGTAACAGTTATAATAATAATTGTAATTATTATTCTTATTTTAACAATTATGCAATAATAAGATATTGAAATTGAACGTAAGATATTATTGTTTTTCATATAAGATACTATCAATCTACTGTTAATTTGAACTCTTAATAAAAAAAGTAAGATGAAAGACTAATGATTACTTTTGGAATACACGTAGAGTAAATAACAACCAAATGCCTATTTCCATTCCTATCCAATTCCTTTGGTTACCATCTTTGAATACTTTTAATAAAAAAGAGGTTTTTCAAACTTTCTATTTGAATTGAAAAAAAGGCAAGGGAGGATTGTTATTTATCTCTCTACATAAGAGCACTTTTGGTTTTGCTTTTGTGTTTAGAGATTTTAAGAAGGAAAAAGCAAAAGACAAGAGGGAACCAACCTAATCATACACACGACAAACACCTTAAAAAGAATTCTCATGATGTTGGGCCACGGTTGCCGAACCAATTTCTTTTCACTTCAAACTTTTTTTTTTCCAGCTAAGAAGCTTTGTTGGAACGTCTAAATTACCTTTTCAAATTTTCAATTCAACCTTCATCATTTCAATGCAGAGATTGTCTTCCGACATTGCATCACCAATTTCAGTTTCCATCTATCTTCCAATTTGAATTTCAACCTTTTATTTTCATGTCTTCTATGCAAAGTTTTAGTATTTTTATAATTTTGATTTAAATCTAATGTAAATCTTGAAGTTTGACAGAATATAGATTTTCATGTTAGATACTGCAAATCTAAAATCTAACCTGGTAGATCCTGCCATGGATTTATTTATCCCACGGTTGCAATTGCAGTCACGTGACAAAATACAGCAGAAGAAAATAAAAGATAAAACAAACAAAAATATTTATTTGTCCTATTGTGATGAACATAACATCAAATTAGTTGTATCAAAAACAAAAAAACATTTGGTATGACATCTATCAGCTTCAACCAGCTAAGTCTCCAGCATTATAAAAAACACTGCAGTCTCTAACCACATGGGTTTATGATATTTGACAGAACAAGATGTTAAAAAATTTCAAAGCATCACTAAAAAAGGAAAGATCTTTGCAATATACTTATCCTCTTCTGAACACAGCATTTTCTACAAACACTCTTAATTATACAACAAGGAGTTTAATTTGAGAATATCCTTCATTTTGGTGCCTTCACACTCTTTCACCAGTTCTTAACACCTTCACAAACACATACTCTAATACTCTATAAAGCATATCCGAGATGGATAAAATGGATAAAATCCCAAGTTTTTTTCTACACCCAGAAGCTTGAAACACTAATCCAGAGGTTGCTGCATTGTGACAACCAAGGGGCTTGTCACAGAATGTTTTCCATCAGACCAAACTATGGAACCACTCTTCATACTAGAACTCCCAGGTGTAAGCTTAACAGCCCTAGTTTGTACCCTAACAAGAAAGTTCAACTTCTGACCAATCTTCCTGAAACTCAGGGTGTCTGGTTTCACTGTCACCACCATCCCAGGTATTGGCTTGATGGTGACCTTGTACACTGAATTAGGGTCACCAACATTTGTTACACTTCTGATAAAATGTGTAGACATTCTCTTCTTTCCATATTGCTGAAACACTGCAGAGAATGAAGGGTAGTTCAGATTCCCAGCATGTCCTGCTCTTTTAGCCCCTCTGCAATCTGCACTCTTTCTTGTGATCACATGGATGCTGTTGCTGGTGTAATTTGAATTGCACAAGAAATTCACATAATCAGAGGGTGAGATATCATAAACCAACCCAGGGTTCATGGCCTTAACGGGATGAACATGGCCAGAACCATAATCAAACACCGAGGAAACATTCCCGGTTGATTCATCCAACATAGGATCACCTTTGTTGTCCACAGTATATGCAGTGGTCATCAATGCTGATCTAATGGCTGCAGGACTCCAATCAGGGTGTGCTGCTTTCAACAGCGCCGCCAAACCAGAAACATGAGGACAAGCCATGGAAGTCCCAGAGAGTATGTTGAACTCTGTCCTACGCCCATCGGAGGGTACCCCAGAAGGTCCTACATGATCAGGCCACGCTGCAAGAATGTTCAACCCTGGGGCTATAACATCAGGCTTCAGAATCTCCGGGGACACTGGGTTAGGCCCTCTTGCAGAAAACGATGCCACCACTGGTGCTGGCTTCACACCGAGCCTTGTTCCCTTGAACACAATTGTGGCAGTTGCCGGTGACCGCGAATTCTCAATGTACCTCCGGATTATCTCGCCGGCTGTGGCGCCAACCGCCGTGGCAGGCAACACGTGGCAATCAGCCACCAACCCTTCACCGTCAAACACGCCGTTGGCTAAAATCATCCCAACCCCTCCATTTTTTCTCACTTCTTCACCTTTAGCAGCCCTTCCGTTAATACCTCTATCACACACAACAATTTTTCCTTTCACAGTCTCGGGATCCAAGGAACCTTCCAAACAAAGTGAAGATGAATAACCATTACCTCCACCACCGCCGCCGCCGCCAAACTGTCCACTACCCCCATACGCAATCGGGTACATCCGACCCGGAGTTAAACCAGGTCCACCATAAATACTTATCCCGGGCACTATTTTTCCATTTCCAAGCTTAACACTCGCCGGGAAATCTCTGTCTAAAGTTCCAGCGCCTACGGTGGTAACCCACGGCGCTATATTTGTCACTGTGAGGCCACCGGGACCGTTATTGCCAGCTGAGGAGGAGACAAAAACGCCAGCTGAGATGGCGCCGAAGGCGCCAATCGCAATCTCGTCGAGGTGGTACGGCACCACCACTCCTCCGACGCTGAGCGACACCACGTCGACGCCGTCGGCTACGGCGGCGTCGAACGCGGCGAGGATGTCGGAGCCGAAGCACCCGCCGAGCCAGCAGACTTTATACACCGCCAACCGCGCTTTCGGCGCCATGCCGGCGGCGACTCCTTTCGCGTAACCCAACGTTGAGGCCGACGACACGTACCTTCCAGCGGCGATGGACGCCGTGTGCGTGCCGTGGCCGTCGGAGTCTCTTGCCGAGCGGAACTCCACGGTCTCGTTCAACTTCCCGCTGGTGGCCTCGTACCCGCCGGAGAAGTACCTGGCTCCGATGATTTTCCGGTTGCATGAGGTCGCCGGAAAGCTCTTCCCGGCCACGCACTCGCCCTTCCACTTGGCAGGAACGGGCCCCAGGTCGCGACCGCTGAAACTCTGGCGCTCCGGCCAGATTCCGGTATCGAATACGCCTATGACGAGATCCGAGCCGAAATCAGTCTCGTGCAGCAACCCGGCGCGATCGGCGGTGTTGAGACCGAGGAACTGAGGGGAGCGCGTGGTGTGAAGCTGTCGAACCTGTTCGGGTATGAGAGTGATGACATGGCTGAGCGCTTGCAGCTTCTGTGCCTCGGAAGTTGAGAGCTTGACGGAGAAGCCGTGAAAAACGGTGTCGTAGGTGTGGATAACGGAAGCGGTGCTGGAAATGGAAGACAGTGATGAGTCGTACCAGTGTCTGTGGGTTGGGAAAATGGAAGGCTTCGTTTGATGATGAACTTGGACGATGAAAGTTTTCTTCTTTTCTTGGTCGGAAGAAAAAACAAGTTGTGTGAGTGTTCCTACGAGAAGTAGGAAAACGAGGAAGGTGGAAAATGCGGCCATGGAAGTGGTATGTGAGGTGAAGTGAAGTGAAGATGGAAAATTTAAAGGGAAAAAAGTGTGTAGATGAGAGAGTGCATGTGTTGTGTGGTGGAAGAAGAAGAAGGAAGGGTTAATGAATAAGAAGTATTATAATTATTTGTATTGTAGTGTAGTGTAGGGTATAGCAGTAGCATGGTACTCTTGGTGAGTGTAGTAGAACAATGGTGGGAGTTTTGTGCCATGTGGACTTCAAATTCAAATTGAAATTGAAACTTTTGTAGGTATCTTCATCAACAACTGTTGTTGTTACAGTTTCAATGTTTTCTCTTATTTCACACAGAAAGTAGAAAACAGCTGTTCAGATTACGTTCACCCATACTTCTTAGGTAAACTTTTTTTAATAAAACAACTCCTGTCAGTAACTAACTGGAAAACAAAACAATAGTGTTTTTCGCACACTTTAACCATGTTCTTTATTTGTAACATTCAAATTTTAAATCTCGTTTTATTTAGATAAACCAGTCATTATATAGAAAAAAAAAAAAAAAGTTGATAGTCGTGCATAACAATTGCTTCATCTTCTACTTAATGTCTTGGTCCAACCAGCTTGGGCAATTAATGCCCCAATAAACAAGTGTGGCCCAGAAATTGGGTCCATCAAGTACGTTAAGCTACCCTAGCAGAGGACTAAACTAAGACCCACCCTCCCCAGAGGGTCCATCAGGTACCCTCTACTACACCATTACACCAAGGTAAAATTTATGTTTAAAATCATCTCTCACCTAAAACACAAGGTCCACCTTTGCATGCATGCCCTTTTCTACCCAGTCTGTTCTATATTTTTCTTCCATAATCACTTCCTTTTCTGATAGAAACAAACAGTGTGAGGTTCATTAATTTTGAATTTTATTGCTTTAAAAAATATTTTAACTGAGTTTCACTATTTTTTTCGAAAAATATTGTTTGACTCTTAAATTTTGACAACTTCATCTGTCATCCTCTAAGTGATTTCTTATTTTTTCATTTTTTCATTCTTAATATTTCAAAATCACTTAAAAGATGACACTACGTGTTATAAAATGAAAATTGTCAAAATTTAATAATCAAAATATCATTTTATTTTTTCAGTAAAAGTTACCACTCAGTAAGTTAATGCATATTTTATGCTAATAACGTGGGTAAAGAAAAATAAAGAGTAAGTTTTTAGTCCTCATTTCTAATCTTTGTTACTTGACGTTAAAACTTACAGAAGATGAGATTGATATATATAAATTTTTTTAGAAAAATCTTTTTTCTTTTATAGGTTTTACGGATAAATAGAGAATGGTGAATGAAAAGATTTAAATGATGAGAAATTATGTAATGTATAGATAGTGTTGTTGTGTTTGGGACAGACACAATTTGGTTAATTAGTTAGTGATATGATGATAGTACATTAATCGGTTTAGAAGGTGATGATAACTGACAGATACGACAGTTTGGAAAGGAATACATGTTGTTGTTGAAATCTTGTGACCTTTTGTTGCAGGCCCATCCATGCGCAATATCTGGATGCAAAATGAAAACGTGGGAAAAAAATACAAAAAAATGTTTTTTCATTTTCAAATCAATTGAGGTGAGAGAAAGAAAAGTGCATGATTACATTATTTTATACGTAGATCTTCTAATATATTTGTAAGATACATTAGTTTGAATATTTTAAATTATATTAATTTTTTGGATTAAATATATTTTTATCTCTCAACTTTCGATAAATCTTAAAGTTAGTCTATTTTAAAAAATTTGACTAATTTAACGTATTTTAAGATTATATTTAAGTTATTTATATTGATTGACATATTTTTATTTTAATATTAAATTAAATACTATTATGAAACATGTTTGAAATGTCAAATAAATTTAACAAAATTTAATTAAAAATATTAAATATTTGTATTTCAAAAAATAAAAGATTAAATTAATCCAAAAATTCAAAATAAATTAATTCTTTAAAAAATAAAAAATATATTTAACCCTAATTTTTTTAATATATTTTAAAAGTACATAGACAACAAGAAAAGTTAACAGAAATTTAAATTCCTCCTAACGGACAAAACGTTGACGAGGGATTAACCGACAGTACGATCTTGAAAACCCGTGGCTGCAGGTGTTCTTGGACCGGTTAGTAGGTTGCTAAATCAGTTTTTAAAAATTATGATTAATATTAAAATTCCATTAAGATTTATTTTTCAAAATTGGTAGCAGTTAGTAAGGGATTGAACTTACGATTTTTCTGTTTCATTCCTTCCATTTAATTACTAAGCATTTTATTACTCCTACAAAAATTAATTCTTCAGAAATTGCTATATTTTTGAACTAAATAAAGTCCAATAATTAAACTGAAGTATAATAAAAATAGACTAATTTAAAAGAAATTATCAGATGTTTTAACATTTGCCATCAAACGTTTTCGATCATTGTCGATTTTTATATAACCCATTGAAGTTGTTTAATTTATAAAGAAAATGATAAAATAGGTTTCAAAAATAGTAAATAAATTTTCCATATCAGGTGGGTCCCAAAAGAAAAAAAAAAAAAAAAGAGTTGAAGCTTGGCATGCATTTTAGTCTATGGATCTAATAGGGCCTCTCAGCAAATGTCATAATGGACGTCTAGGAAGTGAAAGCGGAAGAGTGGAACTTTCGTTATCTCTTAAAATTTGAAAAACATTACAAACTTATCACATTAATAAATGGATTATAACTTAAGAAATTAAGGTAAAATTTAGCTTTATTTTATAAAAACGAAATTTTACCTCCACTTATATATTATAATTTAATCTTATTTTTAGTTTATATATAAAATTTTTAGGATTAAATATGTTTTTGTCATCAAGTTTTAGCGAAATTTGTAATTAGTTCCTCATCAAAACTTTTGACCAATTTAGTTATTTATCTTTCAAAATGCGTGAATTTAGTCCTTTTAACCAAATTTTGTTAAGTTTATATGACATTTTAAGCGTATTTCATGATAGTATTTAAATTATTTACACGGTTTGACACATTTTTGGTTCAATGTTAAATTAAATACTATCATGAAATGTGCTTGAAACGTCAAATAAACTTAACAAAATTTGTTTAAAAGGACTAAATTCACGCATTTTGAAAGATGAAAGACTAAATTAGTATAAAGTTTTGATGAGGGACTAATTTCAAAATTCACTAAAACTTAAAGGACAAAAACATATTTAACCTAGATTTTTAACATCACTTTGAGACAAATATCTCAAACATAAAAATAAATATAAGTAATGGTTCAATAACGATGAAATTATAAATGAAATAATATATTCAACAAATAACCAATCTTATTAATAAGAATGTTGAATTAGTCTGCTAATATCCACTTTTATTTATATATGTCAATTTGGTACTCGCTTTTAAAAAGGTGTCAATCAAATTCTAATTTTTGATAAAGTATCTTAATTAAGTCCCTTTTAGACAAAAATTGTTAACTTCGTTAACTTTATTCATGACTTTTACCACAAATTTGTAATATAAATATAAATACTTAATTTTGTAAACCATTTTAAATATTAATAATATTAACGGTGTTAATAATTTTTTTCCTGAAATAGATCTAATTAAGACATATTTTTAAAAATTGAGACTCAATTAGCACATTTTTTAACTGTGGATAACAAACTGACACGTCCGAATCCGATTAATTAAATCTAATAAAAACTCTCACATGACTTTAAAAAATAACTTTAAATCTTGTTAAACTTTACAAAAACCTGTCTGTAAAATAAAATTTACATCCACCTACTATAATGTAAATTTGACATTATGTCTTAGCTACCAACACATTATGCATATCATCTGCTCCTTAATAGTAACTCTCGTTCTTTTATGCTCTTTATTTTTGACAATCATGGTTTCTAAGCATGGTTGCGTTTCTAAAACAAGTGCGCAAAAAACTTTTTCTAGAAAGAAACGATTTAACATAATGATCTTGTTGATTGAATCGGGGGTGACGGTGACACCTTGTTAGAATAGAAAAGTGTTGGTTTTTCTTTGGTGTCTAATCTTTGTTGATCCAAAATAAAGTGATCATGTGGTGGGGACCTAAAATTAAACAACTTTCTTTTTCTTTTTCTTTTTCATCTCCCTTTCAATTTCAAACACTTGGACAAAGGAACATCCAAATTCAACTCTCTTTGTCTAAACAGTGAAAGGAGAATCTGGATTTTATATTACCCTATTTGCAGTAAAAATGGTTAATCAAGGGGAAAATGCCAAAATATGTTATCATGTGAAAGGGGAAATTTTATTTTATATCACTCTTTGAGGAATGGAATATTAATTAGTTGGGACAAGTAAAAGCCAAAATATATCACCGTGTAGGAAAAAGTGCAAGAGAGGAAGATAAAGTTTTTAAATTTAAGAGAAAAGTGGGAAAAGAGGTAAAAAGCAATCACCGATAGAGGAATCATAAAGAGAAAGATGGTAAAAATACAATCTTATTGGCTGTTAAATCAGATATGGATGGGGTTGCAAATATTGTAGTGCATGTAATTATTAGGAATCTTGTAATTATTAAGTATAAGTAGAAGGGTGAAGTTTAATTTGGACCGTTTCGGTAAGTTTGTTTTTAAAATAAATAAGGCTAAAACCTTCAAATCTTGGTTTAGGAAAATTTTATCGATAGAAATAAATTTTTTTGATAAAATTATTTCGATAATTTATAATTTCTATTACTATAATTTTTTTTAAAATTCGTTTGATCGACAAATTTCTTATTAATTTTGATGGGGTTAAATATGTTTTTTTGTCTCTTAACTTTTAGTAAATTTTGAAACTAGTTCATTTTAAAATTTTGGACCAATTTAGTCTTTCATCTTTTAAAATATATGAATTTAGTCCTTTTAATCAAATTTTGTTAAGTTTATTTGACATTTTAAGCATATTTCATAATAGTATTTAACTTAACATTAAAACAAAAATATGTCAAATAGTATAAATAATTCAAATACAATTTTGAAATGCATATGAAACATCAAATCAACCAACCAAAATTTGATTAAAAGAACTAAATCTACTTATTTTAAAAAATAAAGAATTAAATTAGTCTAAAATATTAAAATTGACTAATTCTAAAATTTACTGAAATTAGCGACCGAATTTTACTACTGTATTAATAAATTGCATTGGTATAATTATGATAGTAGCAACAGGCTGTGTAATTGAAGAAGGTTCTCAGTCTGTTATTCTTTATGTTGTTTAATGGTAGCGTCAATTATTAGGTTGTAATCTTTTACTAAGTTGTGCCAATCAGCCACACGTTTTAACAATCATGATGGCAAAGTAATCGGTGAGTTGTTTCTTAAATGAGTCAGACAAATATTGATATCTAAACCAACCTTTCGCATCATTCAAAGTCTACATTACAGTAATATATTAGTTAGGTCTGAGTGCCATGCTCGCATATTCAATCACTTTTATGACTGTCTCCCAAAAATAATTAATACTCCACTTAACAGAGGACATATAAGTGTTAAAAATATTAATTATTATTTTAAGACTAACACATCGTAAACAGGACGGATATGATATGGATAATGACTTTTTCGTATCTTACTTATTGAATAAATATTTATCTTGTATTTGTATTTATATTTTTTGGATATTCGTTATGTGGGTATTCACATTATTTTTTAATATTAATGAGTATTCGTAGGTATTTAAAAAAATAAAAATAAAAATTTAAAAAGATATTTTAATCATAAATTCAAATAAAATATAATACATAATATTCATAAATTTTAAACAAATTTCAAATAATTCAGTTAAATAGTGTTGAATGATAGTTTAAAAAAATAATTTTTTTTAAACTAATTGATAAAAATAAACTTATTCAAAATCAATACGTTAATATTTTAATCATATTTTTTTTTTATTTAAATTAGAGTACAGCGGGTACGGATATTTACGGGAGTGAATATTATGATACCCATATTTGCGTTGTTAATATGCAGATACTAAAAATAGCTGTTACCCGTGAGTATTCATTTTTTATCCGTTGCAAGTTTTATCTACGAATACTCGCGGATACAGATTTTTTTGACATAAAAGAATACTTGTTAATTGCTTAATATTTGTGTAATAAAAACTCTTAAAATAAATTGCTTTTTCTTTTGTTTGATTTGTTGTTTCTTCAATTTTTTTATCAAATTAAAAGCCATTTGATTTCTTACGACATGGACGACACGACAAGGTAACGATGACAGAGGACATGTGCTCCTTAATTTGATTTCCTCTCATTTTTTTTTTTTTTGAAAATGGACGATAATTACTTCAAGAATTTATAAATAAGGATTTTTATGTGAAAAGTAAAAATATAATTTTGTCTTCACCATTTTTTGAAAATAGTAAATGCTTTCAAAATTTCAAGATACCAAATAAAATTTATTTATTGCCTCTTAGATATGAAATAAATGAACTAGATAATAATTGTTTTCTGTCTCTAAATTTAATTATAATTTTCGTTGAAACAAGACAGAAGTGAGAGACTAGGCCCATTACATGGAATTCGAAGTGTTGTTTTGAGAGGGAGATTGTAAATAGTAAATTGAGCTAGATAAATGGATTATGCAAGCAATAAAATTAGACTCTTTGTAAAAATTTAGAAACTTTTCATTTTTAATGAGTAAATTTATTCAGTATTCTTTTTATGTCATTATTTTTTAGCAACAAATTTCAGTATTACCTATTATTAAAATCCAAAGTTTTTTACTAAAAATGTTCATAATTTAGTCATAAGAAACTATTATTATGGTGATAGGTTCAATGTGGGGAGGTCACCAGTTAGATTTAATACCAACAAATTATTAAGGTTGAAGGTCGAAGAATTCTAAAAATTTATTATACCTATTTTATTCTTAGTTATTTTAAAAATTAATTATTTTATAAATAATTTATTTTTAATCATTTTTCTACAAATTTCTTTTGTCTTAAATCATTATTTAAAATTTCTTTTTATATATTTTTTTAATTTTATATTTAACAATTATTTTAAAAATTATAAATTTTTTATTGATCTTAAATTTCTTGAAAATTAAAAAATGTAAATATACAGTCACAGTAGAATCTGTGTGTTCGCTAGTTATTATTAAGATAATTGAATAATTAAATATTGTGATTAAAGATGACAAGTAAGTATTATAAAATATATTATGAATAGTAGATAAATACTTTAAACGGAACACATGTAATAAGCAATAGATAATTTAACTTTCATTTATATAGCCATTAAGATATTTCAGAAAAAAAAAAAACCTTAAAGAATGAATCTAAAAATGAATTGCAAAATGTTTTGGCGGGAGTTCCCTTTTATAATTATAATGTCTTAATCTTCCAAAGTGTATTAAATTAATATTTTGAAAGTCAAATAATATAAGTAATAATATCTTATGTAATATATGTTTGATAGATACTATCCTCTCAAACCAAATATTTAGTAGCATGTGAAAGCAATTATTACATATAAATGTATTATCTTTTATTTGAATAGATTTTATTTTTATTCTCTCAGAAAATTAGTCAGGACCAATTAACAAACTTTTTTTTTAAACGGTAATCGAATTAAATAATTTTAAAAAATATATATTATAACAATTAAATTTTGATAAATTTCTTTCAAAATTTGAATTGTCATTTTTTAAGTAATTTTTTGTTATGTTATAATATCATTATCCTTCGTATTGATATCCAATTATTACATGTACCTCTCTACATTTATTAGCCTCGTCATATTATAAAACTATTTAAAGTAATTCAATTGGCTAACATATACCAATTTAAACAATTTACCATTAGTTTATTTGTTTATTTATTGTTTTACTATAGAAGTATTCAAAATATTTAAAACAAATAAATGTTGTGGTAATAAGTCAACTATAATTAACTAATTGAAATTAAAAGATTATGAAAGATTATTTTAACCAACTTACTATATAAGTCATCTAAGTCAAATTACCCACTACACGTAAAACTATTAATCAAGTAACAAACTTTACAATATTAACATTCCAAAAAATCAGATTGCTTACGTCATCTAATATAATTATTCCACTAGATATGATTTTAATCATTCACTTAACTAATTAGCCAATACAGATAACATAACTAACTAATAGAACAAATCATACTAATTAATTATCCATAAATCCAAAATAATGACTATAAATAAAATATTAACGAACACCTGTTCATTATAAGCACCCATAATGCTAGATTAACAATGCAAAGTTAGATGAGTACCAATAAAAATAGAAATCAATAATAGTAAAAATAAATATATATCTTTTGAAGAATCTCAAATATAACAGAGTATATAAATAACAATTCCCAATCTATAAATTGATTTTGTAAATGTTAGTTAGATTGAATAATAAATTGTGTACTTTTGTAGTAAACAATTAGTATACATTAATCATAAGACAATAAATTCATTTTCCTCTCTATTGTTTTTTCCGACAACTTTTTGTTCTTTATTTCTCTCTCCAATCCTCTCTTCATCTATTTAAGATTCATTTCTTCTATTCTTATTTATTTTAGGACTGAATTCGCAATACCTTCTCACAATATTTACTTGAAAAATAATAATTTAAAATTTAATAATGATATTTTAAATTGGTCCTAAAGTAAAAATATGACGTTGAAATGTTTATTATTAAGTTAAAAGTTATAATTAATAGTTAAGATATAATTCTTAGTTCTTATTACGGAAGAACCAAAAATCGAACTCACAACCTTATTTCTGATACCACTACAAAAATTCAATAACCGAATTACAAGAAAGAAAATATTAGAATAGAATAGAAAATGTTTATGGAATGAAAGAAGATTACTACAGAAGCTTATAAAACAACGAAGAAAAAAAGAAAAACTAAACCTACATCAGAACACACAAACTAATTATATATATCAGAAGAAGACAAACAAAAAAAGAAACAACATATCTTGATCTCTACAATTTATATAAGGAATTGGATCTCAATGAAGCTTCTTCTCTTGCAACACTGTGATGAGGTTAAGCTTCAAACTCTCCAAAGAGATCTTGAACTGTTCAAGATCCTCCATACCCATGTTGTCAGTGGAGAGATTCCACCAAGAAACAAAGCAAGAACTATTTTTCTGTGCCTCTTTCATCTCTTTCAATTGCTTCTGTTTTTCTTTCAACTCATCTTGCACACTCTCATATTCCAACCTTTGTTTTTCAAGAAACTCCTCTTGCTCTCTCCTTCTTGCACCTCTGCACTGTTCCGATGACGCTCCGGTGATGTAACGGCGAAGGACGGCGTCGGTGGTGGGGTAGCCACAGGAATAGACGTTTCCGTTTTGAGAGATGATGATCAGAGCAGTTTCTGCTCTGCATAGAAGAGAAAGTTCAGTGAGTTTGTTGAAAAGCCCTAATTTGCGTTTGGAAAAGGTGACGCATCTTCTGTTTCTCTGTTCAACATCTTTGATCTCAATCTTCCTCCTTCTTGAATTAGAAGTTCTTCCATTGTTTGTTGCAGAAAGAGGAGCCATTAGAATAGTGCAGAGAATAGAGAAGAAAAAGAAACCTCAAACAAAGAATAAATGACTCCAAAACATGAATCACACGATGTTTGAGCGGGAATCCCCTTTTATAATGTTCAAATATTCCGATGTGTAATAATATTAAACTAATATTTTGAAAGTCAAATAATATATGTTAATAATATCTAATGTAATATAGATAGATACTACTCTCTTAAACCTAATAATATTTGATAACATGTGAAAGCAATTCTTCATATAATGTATTATCTTTTATATAAATATATATATATATATATATATATATATATATATATATATATATATATATATATATTTATTCTCTCAGACCAATTAACAAACTTGTCTTCTTTGAAAACGGTAGATGGATTAGATATTTATGAAAATAAGAAAAATAAAAAAAAAATGTACAATTGAAATAAATTTAATTTTTTTAATGTTAATATGAGATATATCTAGTCACATATATAATAGATGAATGATTGATAAAATTATTCTAAAACTATTTTTTATTTCGTCATTGATATAAATTCAACAAAAGAGTTTGAATAAATAATTTTTTTTACAAAATAAATTTTAATTAGTCGTAAAATGAGATAAAAATTAAAATAAAATTAGTATATTAAAAAAATATTATATAACGATAATATATAAAATACGAAATGATATATTAATTATTTATATTGTTAATTGATTTTCATTTGTTTATATTGACTATTCAAATTAAACCAGCTAATTTTTTTATTTGTTTTAAGAGTTTAAAATTAAAAGAATTCAAATTAAATAATATATTTTTTCTTCAAAAGTTTAATCGATGGAGTTTTGCTATGATTGGCATAACTAGGAAAAAATTTATTCATGGAATTGGAAAATGTGATTTTGGATTTTAAAAATTAAAGTTAAATTCAAAAGAAATGGAACGTATATTTAAGATTTGATATGATTTTATCTTGAAATATTCATTGAATCATATTAACGAAGATTCGTTTCTTTAAATATTTTTTCAAGAAAAGGTTATACATTTTTTTTTTCGAGAAAGGTTTATACATATTTTATTGGAGGGTTAAATGTGTTTTTGGTCTCTTAACTTTTAATCAATTTTGGAATTTGTCCATTTTGATATTTTAGACCAATTTAGTTTTTCATCTTTCGAAATACATAAATTTAGTACTTTTAATCAAATTTTGTTAAGTTTATTTGACATTTCAAACACGTTTCATAATAGTATTTCACTTAACATTAAATAAAAAATGTGTCAAATAATATAAACAACTCAAATACAATCATAAAATGCGTATGAAACATCAAATAAACCTAACAAAATTTGATTAAAAAGACTAAATCTACATATTTCGAAATATGAAGGACTAAATTAGTCAAAAATTTTAAGATAGACTAATTCCAAAATTCACAAAGTTATAGGACAAAAACATATTTAATCCTTTATTTAATGTATTAAGTATTGATTGATGGTAAAAGTTTCACACAATTTACTCACCCAATGAAATTTTGTTTTTATATATGTAAGTTACTTAAGAAAGAAGTAAAGCACATATTTTATAAATATAATTGTGTGATGTATGATCTTAAATATTTTATGTTATTTTAAAATAACTGATAGGTTTTTGATGCACATCTACCAGAAACTTAATTTTACATTATAAAAAACTATTTGAAGTAAAGTAATTCGTCTTACTAACATATATACTAAATTGGTTATTTAGCATAATAAATATTATATTACTCTCCTTATTTGTTCAAAACAACTTAAAATATTTTTTTATAAAAAAATTAGTTTATAATATTTATTTATAAAATATACAATTATGTTTTTTATAACATAAGGAATGAAACTGAATATATTTTGAAAAAACAAAATATTAAATTAACAATTCGAACATTTTATTATGAATGGTATTTTAATCAGTCTTGCATAATGTTTGGTCTGTGAATTTACGATCGGTGGTCCATGTGGTTTACATAAAATTTTTATAATTTTATTATTATTTAATTAAATTAGTAGAAATTATATTTTTTATAAATTTATTTTTTAAAATAAGTAATTTTTATATCTTTATAATTTTTAAATATTTTAAGTTTTAGAAATTGAAGTAATGTTTGTTATATTGATCAATCTCGTGGGTTACACGTAATGTGAAACAAGCCTAAAAGAGCCTAAAAACTAAAATACTCATCATGCCTCACACCTTTTAGTAGACTCTCGTCTGCCTCATACTTTTTTCTTGTGAACTCGTTTACATGATCTACACTACATTGACATCCCTAACTTAGACAAATTAGATCATGACAAACTATATGCTAACTTTGAAATGAGAAAATAATATGATAAATTTCTTAAGCTTAATTTAAAATTTAAATTTATCTTAGGTTCAAGTATTTTCATTTGAGTTTTTATTAAAAATAATCTATTAATACTAAAAGTAATTATATTTTTGTATTATAGGGTAGTCTATATTTAAAAATGAGATTTTATTGCCTTTAATGTCACACAACTTCATTATTTTAATATTGTTTTATATTAACCATGAAATCTCATGTCTTTTTAACATTAGCAATAAAATAATCGTCCTTTTAACATTAAGAATAAAAAATATAACAACAAAACAAGATAAGATCTACATCACCAAATTGAAAAAAAAAGTGATATAAAACTTAATTCAATTTTTTTCTTATCATTTATACAAATAACAGTAAACATTATTGTTTCTAATTTTCGCACAATAAATCGACTCATTCATCATAGGCATATATAAAAAAATTTCTATTTATGTTTTAACTATTTGTTTGTTTAAAGTAACCAATTTGTATTGAATTTTCATTTTTCCAAAACTAACCACACAAAAATAAAAAAAATATAGTTAAATTTATTCTTAAGTTTTTTTTCTTATAGTGGTCCTTCTCGTTTTAATGTACTTATTACTTTCGCTATGTATACAAACCAAGCTTAAATATTGATGAAAAATATTTAAACTTCAAAAAAGCCTAACATAAATGAATGTATTTCAAAAAAAAAACTTATTTTGATTACAAAAATAAAGATGTTTTGGAAAAAAAAAAGGATTAATCCTAAAGAAATTCTAGATTGAAAAGATAAATCTAATAATAATTACTTGGATAAACTACTAATGGTTCTGATAAGGCTAATGATCCAATGTTTGAACTACCTCAAAAGATAAATCTAACAATATTTACTGGATAAACTACTAATGGTTCTGATAACCACAATGATCTAATGTTTGAATTACCTCAAAAGAATTTGGCAATCCAAAATCTCAAATGTACTACTCACTGAACCATAGATCCAAAATCTCAAAATATTTGAACTTGGTCTGCACCACAACTTAACGACCTACACATGAATAATGTTTACCACTCCAAGACAATCCACAAGCATAGCAAAATTCATGGCCACATCTGCAAAACAAAGGAACCACCGTGTAAAAAGGTCATTTTTTGTTGTAATTGAATTACATTCAAAAAGGGAAACAATAATAAACTCAAAGTAAAACAACATATATTAAAAATGTAAAAGAAAACTCTCATAAACACTATAAAAAATCCATCGATCCTCGACTCAACAAATATCTATTCAACAATTTACAAATAACTTATATCATCCATTGATCCAATCAACAAAATACCCGACACCTATTCAACGCTCTCCATACAGGAGTCCAAATTTTTTGCTGAGATTGTGGTACTGCCGCTTTAAATGTTCAAATTTTTGAGTCTGTGGTGGTACTATCCCTATGTTGAAGCTTGCATTAATGTTAGTGTACTAATTTTTGTTTAATATATTTTAAAACATCAAATCGATGTTTATTATTATATTTTGAAAACTACGCAGAAGAATAACACACAAAAATGAAAGAAGAATTGAGAATCCAAGTTCCTATAAACATGTTCTATATTTTAATAAGATAAAAGAGTGGTTTGAAATATGTACAACACAAACCTGCATGATATGAGTACATCCATCAATTCTTTCTACGTAAATTTTGCATTTTGAACATCTTCTCCAACGTTTAGTCTTGGCAAGTTCACTGACCAATGAGTCTCCATTCTCTCCTTTCTCTCTTTTCGACCTCTGAAACTCCTTACAGTCTATTCCTGCATGCCACGAAACCTTGCACTGTGCACAAAAAAGTCTATTGCAATGTGGACACTCCGATGAAGTCACAACTTCCCCTGCATCACATATCATCATAGCTGAACAATCCTTAAAGGGACAGTAAAACTTTTGTGATCCAAGCACCACATTCTCACAAAGAGCATTTTCCCATCTATCAAACACTTCTTTAGGGATAATTGAATGACAATTCTCAGGCTCTATAACCGCTTTGCATTTTGGCTCAGGACATTTCACCATTGATATATTTTCCTGAATCTTTGCAGCAACATGTCCTCCAATGCAATTATCACAAAAAAGGTGAGAACAGTTTCGGTTCCTGAACATTTCTTCCCCAGGCTTGGCATCCATGCAAATACCACAGTGTGCAAGGGAAGTTTCACCGCTCTCTTTACGTTTCCTCTTGCGGTTTCTCAAAAGGAGGTCAGCGACATCATCTACATCCACTTGAACAGCTTCCTTTTCAACCCTACCACTTGACATCGTGGAGGAATAGAGTGCTTCTTGTAGTTGCAGCTCTTCAGCATATTTCTCATCCGAAATTGGAAATATTTCTTCAGCATCGTAAAGTACTGAAAAGTAGAAATCGTCGACCAAGTAATGATCTTCAGCAGTGGAGGGAAAATTCCTAGATGAAGATGAGGATGAAGCTCCCTCCATTCCTCCACATGAAAAAAATTTCTAAAGGAAAAGTTAGTAATCAGCATGATATGGTATATACATTTATAAGGGGATCTGTTGAAAGAGAAGTAGATGAAATGCAAATGCAAAAGGTGAACTGATAATCATAGGTCTTAAATATTTGACTGTTTTATTTTATAAATATTGCAAGAATTGCAACCGATGGAGATGCAAAAAATCAGTGTTGGAAATCACATTATTTTGAATGCTAATGAATGTGATATGAATACAGGAATATAGAGCATGAATTCCTGTTTCTGTTTCCAAAAAATCAGATACTCTGTATTCTAGCAGAGAACTTCGCTTGTGGTTTAGCATATTTGGATATTGACGGGTATAGTGTTAGTCCCAGTCCTTTCAGTCTTTTAGATATAAATTTTTCTAACTTGACCTACTCTTTTGGTCATTCAAGAGTGGTGTCCAATCTTATTAATGGATTAAAATTGCCAGAGAATATAGATGTGGCAACATTTACATTCTCCTAAAGAATAATTTTATCATGAAACGCATCAAATGATCAAAACATATGAAGACGGCTGTTATTAGTTGACCTTTTTTATAATAAAAGATGTCAGAGTTCTAACAATCCCAAACCCATAGAGGGGAAAAAGTAAAGTTTCTACCAACTAAAGAGAATGAATCCAAACTTATAGTAGAACCACAAGAACCGAAAAAGAAAAAAAAAATGGAAACACGAAAACAAATACCACTGCTGAGGAAAGTGCAGTTGCAACTCACCTTCAAAAAATATTAGAATATGACATGTTAAAGAATTCAATTAAAAGTTCATGAACTATCAATATAATTAAGTCAGAAATTGTCCCAAGTCATGAACTTCAATCCATTTTTCCTAGGAGAAGAAGGCAGCACCAGAGGTGACGTATACCGCAAATTTTAAGTCCACGAGACTCATAAGTTTTCCAAAATCTTATTCACAAAAATTAGCCACATGCAATTGGATTCAAGAGAAAAATATGGATTTGAAATGAAATCGAGAATTGTGTGGAATGGAGACATCCTAATCCTCTCCTATATCAACAAGAGAGTATAAAAGCCTCACTCACCATCTATCTTAATATTCAGTCAGTCTCAAAACGGTTATATAATTTCTTATTTAATGAAGTATAAAAGAACAGTCTATTAAGAAAAATAAGTTCATACAATTAATGCAACATTGAACAAAAACACCGACTTGTAAACCAATCCAGCGTCCTTTTCCTCTCATTTTAGGCAAACTTCATCCTTTTAAAAATATATTATTTAATATCATACCAACCAAAAGAATGTAACTAAACTTCATCCCTTTTAAAAATATCAATGAGTTATGCAGAAATGAAGAAATTCAAGTATATATACCAAAACCCTAATAGTGAAACAAAGCAGTTGAAAGAAACGCTAACCTCGTCGACGATTCTTCTCCTCAACCACTCGATCGATCGTCGTTATCATCGCCGCCCTGTACCACTCGATCGTCGCTGTCACCGCAGCGCTCTACCACCGTGCCCTGAAAATTAAAATGACAGTTCTAATGACGGGTATACTATTAGTCACAGTATTTTCAGTCTTTTAGATAAAAAATTTCAAACTTAACCTATCTTTGATAAGATTTAGGAGCAGAACCGGACGAGTTGGAGATAAATTTATTTATCCTTCCAGTAAAAATTTATTTTAATATTTATAATTTTTATTTCATATTCATTTTTAACTATACTTGTATTAAAGTTTTTATTATTTTAATCTTAATTAGTTATTATTTTTAAAAATATATATATAATGTTATTCAATAAGTTCTCGTTTATTAAATGATAAATATTTATAATAAAATTAAAATTATATAAATTTTAAATTAAAATATTAAATAACAGTTAAATATAAAGTAAACAAATTATATAAATATTACACAATTATATATAAATAAAATTTCATATCAACCCAAATTTTATTAGTTTTGCAAACAATGTTAACAAAATTGATGAAAGTAAAAAAAAAAAACAATTAATGCAAAATAAATATTATATTGAAAATGTATTTTTCGTTTCTTTTTTTAAATTATAACGAAATTTATTTTTTCTATAAACTAATAAAAATTATAATATGTCAATTAAATTAAATTACACAAAAATTAAACTAATAATAATTTAAATTTATTATAAATACTTCATCATTTAAATCTCAATTCATATGAAATAAAAAGAAATTGTTTATATTAAAATAAAAATGAATTTATGAAAAGAAGAAATTGTTTATATTAAATAAAAATAAATAATTTATGCAATGAATACTTAAATTTTGAATGTTTTAACGTAAAAAAAATAATAAATAAAATTAACAAAAATCTTCAGCACCAATTTGGATTTGGTTTAATAAACTTTTACGCATATATTCATAATAGCAATAAAATAATATATAAAATAAATATACTAACGATTCATATAATTAATTAATAACGATTCATATAACATTTTTATAATTAATTAATTAATAACTTATTGAGACATCTAGCATGGGAGATGGGGTTTCTAGTTTTTTTTTTCTTATATCAAAGACAAAAATGTTTATCTTGATTAAATGTTAGCCATAAAAAGCCGTTATATATTTTTTCCAGTCTTCGTAATAAATTAAAATCAAGTAAACTTCTTCTTTACATCTTTAATATGGTTGCTATATTTCAATTTATTCTATTCCTTTTTGAATGAAACAAAATATCATCAAAGTTTGCATCACATCTAAACAAGACTCATAACCGTATTTACAATTCACTGTATTTAGAAATTGTAAAGTTTTGTCAACGTAACACAACTTTCATTAGTTTAATATCGTTTTATATTAACTCTAACATCTCACATCTCTTCTAACATTGACAACAACAAAAAAACAACAAAACAAGATAAGAAATCATCAAATTAAAAAAAAAACATATAAATGACATAAACTTAATTAAACTTTTTTCTTATCATTTATAAAAATAACACTAAACATTATTCTCTCTGGTTTTCGTAGACTAAATCGACTCATTCATCATTGGCATTTGATTGTTTAAAGTAAATAATTTGTATTTTTTCAAAACTAACCACACAAAAATAATAAAATTTTTATTTTTATTTTTATTGGTGGCCCTTCTCATGTTAATATACTTATTACTTTCGCTCGTGAATCTAGACAAACCAAGCTTAAAAAAGTATTGCTGAAATAAATCTAATCTTTCAAAAAGCCTAAGATAAAAGAATGGACTTCACACAAAAATACTTATTTTGATTAAAAAGAATAAAAATGTTTTGGAAAGTAAAAGTATTAATCCCAAAGAAATTACCGATTGAAAAAAAATAACTGGAAAACACTACTATCCAAATTTGAACGAACCCGAAAGAGCAATTATGAAAATCCAAAATCTCAAATGTACTCACTGAACCATATAGATTCCAATGTGGAGGGTATTCTTTCAACTTAAGAACCTACACACAAATAATGTTTACCAGTCCAAGACGATCCACAAGCATAGCAAAATTCATGGCCACATCTGCAAAACAAAACAACCACAATATAAATAAATATTCTACTTGACTCTTTTAATATTTCAAGATTCCTTTCAAGTCAAAATTATAAAAATAGATCACTTATTTTTTCTTTAAATTATAAGTCGTTAGGATAAATGACGACATTACAGGTCAAGTCATAATGTATTGTGTCAATTTGTTTTTAAAGAAGCAAATTCGTCATGTATCAAACCGGTTTCGCTGTATGGATTGATGACTTCACTTCTTCCGTGCATCGAAACCGACCTGATACATTCAGAATGTTTTAAAGTTAAAAAAGAAAGAAAAAATCTATAAGATATGAAATGACTTCACATGTAATGTTGTCATGTATCCTGACGACTTACTCTGTATTACACAAAAAAAAGTTAAAGGATCCACTTTTACTAAATTTGCTTCAAAAGATCCTCAAATAAAAAATAAAAATAAACGATTTTCTTTCATAGGATTAAAGAGTGGATAACATGTACAACACAAACCTGCATGAAATACGAGTACATCCATGGATTCTTTCTACGTAAATTTTGCATTTTGAACATCTTCTCCAACCCTTCTTCTTCGCAAGGTTCGTCACCAATGAGTCTCCGTTTTCTCTTTTCTCTCTTTTCGACCTCTTAAACTCCTTACAGTCTAATCCCGCATGCCATGAAACCTTGCACTGTGCACAAAACAGTCTATTGCAATGTGGACACTCCGATGAAGTCACAACTTCGCTTGCATCACATATCATCATAGCAGAACAATCCTTGAAGGGACAATAAAACTTTTGTGACGCAAGCACCATGTTCTCACAAAGAGCATTTTCCCATCTATCAAACACTTCTTTAGGGATAATCGAACGACAGTTCTCAGGCTCTATAACCGCTTTGCATCTTGGCTCAGGACATTTCACCATTGATATATTTTCCTGAATCTTGGCAGCAACATGTCCTTGAATGCAATGATCACAATAAAGGTGAGAACAGTTTTGGTTCCTGAACATTTGTTCTCCAGGTTTTGCATCCATGCAAATACCACAGAATGCACGGGAAGAAGTTTTAGAAGTTTCACCCTTCTCTTTCTGTTTCCTCTTGAGTTTTTTCAAAGGTTCATCATCATCTGCAACTTTGTTTTCAACCCTAGCACTTGACACTGTGGAGTAATAGAGGGCTTCTTGTAGTTGCAGATCTTCAGCATATTTCTCATCCGAAATTGAAATTATTTCTTCATCACCGTAAAGTACTGAATGGTAGAAGTCGTCAACCATGTGAAGACCTTCAGATGAAGTTGAAGCTCCCTCCATTCCCCCACTTGAAAAAAATTCTAAAGCAAAAGTTAGTGTTCTGCGAGATATACATTATAATAAGGGAATGCAAAAGGTGAAATCATGGGTCTTTAAATATTTGATTGTTAGGTTTTAAATGTTGCAAGTGCAAAGCCATGGAGATGCAGAAAGTTAGGGTTGGAATTCACATTAGTTTGAATGCTAATGAAAGTGACATGAATAGATGAAGAGTCCACATATAAAAAGCATTAACCCCTCTTTCTGTTTCCAAAAAGAAAAGTTCACATAAATAAAATTTATAACAACAAAAATTTTATTAATTTTGCTATACCATTAATAATAAAGTTGTAAAAGTAAAAGCATTTTGAGAAATTATAAAAAGAAAAATATTCTAAAAGTTAAAAATATTGAAAATGTCTATTCATTTCTTTTTCGAAATTTTAATCTTCCTTTAACTCTTATAATATTTTTCTTCCTCAAAAAGTAAAACCGAAGCACAGAAAATATCAAAACAATACATTTATCTCAGACTCAATATAATCATTACTTTTACTTCTAGGAAATGTTTTAATATTAGACATGAACAAAATATATCCTCCCACTCCCAGTACAATTTTTAATAAATTTCATTTCTACACGTATAATCATAATTAAGACGTTTCTTCATTTTTACCTACACAAAAAACAAAAATGTTTATCTTCATCAAACATTACCAGTAAAAGGTCGTTCAATATTTTTTCCACTTTTCGTAATAAATTAAAATTAAGCTATTTGTATTATCATTGTTGCTATATATATCTTTTTATTTCCCCTTTTCTCGAATAAAACAAAAAGATAATATCAAAAGTTGCATCAGATATTGCATCAGTAATAACTGTATTTACCGTTCATTGTTGCGCATAGAAATGAAACGCTTCGCAAAATTCTTCCGCTCCAAGCTCCACCAGCAACCTCACTCACTACCCAGTGACTGCAGATGCTAAAACTGTGAAGAATTATGACAGATTTCAGCAACAATTTGAAACAAAAGCTTCTTTACATCCGCACCAGTTTCACACCGATACTCTATTTTTGAGATGTGTGAAACCCTATTTTTGAGGAAAAATGGAACTACCGAGAATGAGAGAAGCAAGTGATGAAGGGAAGAAAATGACTTAACCCCTTATCTCCAAGAGAATGAGTCCAAAGTGCAGGATTTTATGCCAAAACCGCTTTTCCTTTATGTTGATGCGGGATTCATCTTTTCTTCATCAGATATAAATGTGGAGAAGAGAGTGGGACTTGAGAATTTGTTAGAGAGAAAGGAACCAAAGAAACCGAAACGTAAAAGAGTCTTATAATAATTGGTTTTTATTGTGAAAAAAAAAACAAAGAAGAAGGAAATACAAATATAAATTATTTTATAAAGAAATATTTTTTTTATTTTTCTACTCTCAGTTTATTTCTATTCTTTATTATAAAAATATTTTAATTATTTTCTTATTAGTTTAAAAATTTAAAGTGTTTCTTTCCTATTTTTTTAAAATTCTAAGGAAATATATTTTTTCATATGTTAATAAAGATTATAATACATTATTTTAATCAAATTGCACAAAAAATAAAAATTAAACTAGTTTTAATTTAAATTTGTCATAAATATTTTAACTTTTGAACTTCAATCTATGTTGATAATGATAAATAAGATTCATCACAATAAATTTATATTAATAACATTGTAGTAAATAAATCATCTTTCTAAATTTGTGATCATAATTATGAGTTGAAAAATAAAAATAATAATATAAAAATCATCAAATAAGTATTTTATATGATAAAAACAATAAATAAAAATTATCCAACGTTTATTTCATAAATAAATTGGTACACCATTAAACAAATTTGCATAAAACAAAATAAATATATAATTAAAAGAATTAAGGAAGTTTTCAGATGAAAAAATATTTTAGAAAAACAAATATTGTTACAGAAAAAAACAAAAAATGAAGAGTCAAAGAATAAAAAAGATTTTTTGTTTTTTTATTATGTAATAAATGAATGTTATATATGCAATTGAATACTTGAACTTAAAAGTCCAACATTTTAGCATGTGAAAAAATGAATAATAAATAAAAATATAAAAAAGAGTAAAAATAATTAAACGTGACATATCTAAAAATATTTTTATTTCTCGTAATTCATAATATATTATTTAAATATAATTGCACATATTATAATAAAAAAGGAAAGTACCTTATATACGTGAAAAGATTTTGATATATAACAAGACACATAATTAGAATAAAAAAATATAACAAAATAAAAAAAAAAGAATTATTTATATAAGTAACGAATTTTGTGATTTAAAACGGGACAAATAATTAAAATAAAAAGAATGTAGCAAAACATTAAAAAAAGTATTATGAAACAAATCTTTGAGAAAATTATATATATATATATATATATTACTTAATAAATTAAAAATAATTTAATAATTTAAACAATATAAATCACTGAACATTATTCTCTATAGTACACTCAACTAGTTCATAATAAGCATAATATAAACTATTTCTATAAATGTCATAGTTATTTGTTTGTTTAAAGTAGCAAATTTGTGTTTTTCCCAAACTAACCACATACAAATAATAAAACATATAGTTTACTTCATTATTATTATTTTTTTAATTTTGATAGAGGTCTTTCTCATTTTAAATTTAAGTTTAATTAGTTTAATGATACTCATTTTCGTTCATAGGTTAGTGTATTATCACCATTAACTTTATTCATGACTTCTACCACTAAATTCTAATATAAATATCAATATCAATATCAATACCGAACAAATGTTAATCATTCTTTTTTGAAAGAAACTTAATTGAGACATATTTTTCAAAGTTGAGACTTAATTAACACCCTTTTAAAGAACTAGTACCAAAATAACACTTCTTAACACGAAAGTGTGGATACCATCCGACTCATTAAACCTTAAATTTAATATATACTTAGCTCGTGTATCAAACAAAACTTCAAAAAGTATCCAAAAAAAAATATAAAACTTCCAAAAAGCCTAACATAAATGAACGTATTTCACAAAATACTTATTTTGATTCAAAATTTAAAGATGTTCTGGAAAATAAAGTATCAATCCCAAAAGAAATTATAAATTGAAAAGATAAATCTAATAATAATTACTAAAAATAATTGTGATAAGCCAATAATCTAATGAACATCCTCAAAAGAGGAATTGTGACAATCCAAAATCTCAAATGCATGCGCACGCACCCTATTATGACCTTTGCATGAATAATGTTTACGACTCTAAGACAATCCACAAGCATAGCAAAATTCATGGTCACATCTGCAAAACAAAAGAACCACCATGTAAAAAAGGTCATACATTGTTGTAATTGAATTATATTTAAAAAAGGAATAGTAATAAACTCAAACATATAAAAATGCAAAAAGAAAACTCTCTAAATATAGTCTATTTTTTTTTTGTTGAGTTTGTGGTATTGTCCAAGTGCAATTTCTTTGTTGTGTTTTGAGGAAAGAACATTCAAAATACCAATTGAAAAAATTTTATATTATTTATACTCATATATTGATACTATGGTCAATGTAAATATTTTTTGTTAAGACGAAAACGAATTCAAATCATATATGCGATAACAAAAGTTTGTTTATTCAAAGGTAGTATTCAACCTTATTAATAAAATGCTTTATAATTTTTTTTGTTAATTTTTTCTTTATTAACTTTTGTTCGGTTCCTAAATGAAGTATTTATTTAAATTTGTTTTAGTTTAAATCCTTAATAATTTTATATATTTTCTTATAATTAATATTTTTTTATCACATAATCAATATAGTTTTTTTATCATATAAAATGACATATCATGTTACAATATAATAATTTTCTTTTTATTATTACAACTAAAAAAGTTATCGGTTTTTTTTCAACCTCAAAAGTGTGATTACATATAGGGATGGCAACGGGGCGGGGCGGGTACGGGTATCATGATCCCATCCCCATCCCCATAATAAAAATTCATCCCCATCCCCATCCCCAAACCCAACGGGTATACAATTTTTGACTCATCCCCATCCCCACCGGATAACGGGTATTTTCTTATACCCATACCCATTTTTTTATTGTTCCATATATCAATTAAATATTTTTTATAAAAAAAATTTAAAAATCACACCAACGGAATCATGATACTATCAAAATACTCAATATTAAAATAACATACTCTTTTTGATTTTCATGATGTCAAATATTAAAAAAAATATTATAATAGTATAAATCTCAAATTAAAGTATCAAATAACAACTAAATAAAATTCAAATAATTATATAAAAGCTAAAAAATTACACATTACTAAAATTTTATAATAACCAAAATATTTATT
>Ga0214542_1002510_pt1 | contig 37881 bp, 15 predicted proteins | sample CNSS1metaG_FD_160096 | JGI IMG/M metagenome (GOLD analysis project Ga0214542, IMG submission 160096) | Root nodule microbial communities from cowpea collected in UCLA plant growth center, Los Angeles, California, USA - CNSS1 | ecosystem: Host-associated > Plants > Roots > Nodule | place: USA...
CCACCATAAAGTCTCCCCACGAGACTCATGGAATTACGCCTATCTCACACCAATTTCATGTTTCGTAACTCATAACCACCACTTGTTATCTCAACATTAATTTCTCATGCACATTCTCAACCAACCAGACAAAATTCCATATATTACTCATGCTCACATACAGATTTCAATGCATACAACTCATACAACTCATGCAATCACACCTAAATCTTGCATGTTCGAGATAATTAACCACACCCAAGGTAAACACGAATCCAAAAACATAAATTTGCACTATTCTCGCCTGGGCTAGGAGCCCTCGCCTAAGCTACAGCGACTGTCTCGCTTAAGCTAGGCTTTCTCGCCTAGGCGAGGCCTGGAACAGTGGCACTCTGCGAGCCCTCGCTCGGGCGAGTCCAGCTCGCCTGGGCGAAATCGTCATTCGCCCAAAAATATAAAACCCCTCGCCTAAACGAGGAGGCAAACAGAGCACACTGGCTTTCCTCGAGTACTCGCTTGGGCGAGCCATTCTTGCCTGAGCGAGACAACGCGTCGCTAAAAACAAGCTTTGGTCGCCTGAGCGAGATGCTCGAGCAGCACCAGGGCGAGCTCTCTGCTATTCTCGCCTGAGCGAGACGAGCTCGTTTAGGCGAGAATACCAGTTCTCCCCCACTGTTTCACACATGCAGCACCACAAACAGACAACATCCACCAAACAGTTCATTCACATACAAGCACAACACTTTTAAATCATCCCATTCACAAAATAGAGCACAAATATATGGAAAAGCACTAAAATTTTTACGAACAGAAAAGACTAGCTTCCCTTACCTCTGTTTTGAGCACCAAACGCAAAAAGACCCTAACTAAGGGGATGCCACTGCTCCAGAAACGCGAGTAGTGAGCTGAAACGGAATTACCAGGATAAAACGAGGTAAATACATGGAACCCTAACCAACCAACATGCTCAAACAGTGAGATGAGGGGAAGAAAGTAGGCCAAAGGCTCTAGAGTTCGACTTATCAGGAAGTACAAGATCGATTATGTTAGCTCAATATGGGAGAAGATTGTGCCCTAGCAGAGCACCTAGCAGCAGACAGAAGAGGGGAAGGAGTTGTCTCTGGAAAGGTGACAAAAGAAAATGAGAAGGTGATCTGGATATAGGGGTCCTTCAGAGGGGCGGACCTTGGGCCTACGAAAGGCCAGGCCCAATCCTCTTTAGGACAGCAAAAAGGGGCTTACAATATCGTATATTAAATTAGAATAGTATCTCAATTTTGGCATAAAAGAGTAGAAAGATCCATGGAGAGAAGGGTTAAAATTAAACTAAATTTTAATAAATACAGAAAACATGAAATTTTTTCAACCAATTACATTTTTATTGAATATTTACTTATAAGTTATATTATTAAAATATATTTGAATTGTTTTAATGAAATGACAATGATGTAAATATCTAAGTCAAATAATTACACATAGGAATGAAAGCTATTTGTTATTGAATATTATATCGTGATGAATTGCGATAATATAAATTTATTATATATAGATATATAAAAATATTTATAACTTCATTATTTTATATTATAAATAATATAAAATTAGCTAAAATCCGTGCTATAATAATTAATTTTTTTTACGTTTATTATCGTAGAAAAAAGTTGACAGAGATCCACAGGTCATTCGTAATGATATTTCAACATTTATTTATAATTTATATTTATATTTACATGACATCGCGTAACTATCCTTTACTCTTGAGAGAAAAAAAAATCTCTTCAATTCCGATACGCACACACCGCCCACCAAAAAAAAGTTAAAGCCCAAAAACAGCCCAGTTTACTCTCAGAAAAGCCCAAATCCGGCCCATTCAGCATCGCTAATGGGCCTGGGCGACGACGCTACAGAAGACGACGCCGTGGAAGCCCGGAACGGCGAGAGCGACTTCGTCGACGACAAGGACCACCGACCAATGGTCTCTAGCTCCGACGTATAGTCCTCTTCAACCACTCGCTTCTGAACCATCTTCCTCCGCTGCAGCCGCCTCAAAAACGGCGAAAAGAAGCAACCCGACGAGACGCTCTCGACTCGGGTCAGGAGGGGCCGCTCGAACCGCCACCGGTCGGATCGGCCCCTCGGAGTGGACCGGAAGGAGCGTGTCCGCGGCTCCTCCGAAGAAAGGAGGTAGGAGCCCGCCGGCGGCGGTGGTCTCAGCTTCACTGACGGCGAATCCAGTTTCTGGTGGTGGTGCTTTTGCTGCACTATGGGAAGCCCGGGCTTTACCTCCCATTTGAAAGGAACTGCTCCTGGTTTCTTACAGGAATCATCATCATCATACTCTACACTTGCACCCATTGTGTTCGATTTTATTAACACTGTTACTATTCTAAACAAATTTCAAAACCGAAGCAGCAATGGTTTGTGAATTGCGAGTGTCTTTCTCATGTTGTATTGTATTTATATGGTGATGTGATGAGCAGTGATTATGTTCTGTGCTTGCGAAATCAAAGGCATGGATTAGTGGGGACTCTGGGTTTGGCCCACACGAGGTGGGACTTACGTTTCCATTTTGACATAAGTATCTGACTTTGTTATTGTCTTGAGTAACTCCATTCGAGAAAAGTGAGACACACACCATGTGACTGAGCTTTGTGTAATGGACTTTCTGGGCTCACATTTTAAAATTGAAACGTCTTTTGATATTTCATATCATGGCCCTACCTTTTTTGCTGCATTTCTTCCCAGGATTTGAAAATAACAACCAATAACCTCTCCTGTTTCAGCGGACATAAATTTCTCCATTTTTTAGTCATTGGTTTTGTCTTTTATGAGTACAACAATTGAACGTTGAAGCAGCCTCAATGAAGTATAGTCAACTGGTGATATCATAAGCACTGGGATTGAAAGTTTGAAAGTATAGTAAAAGGGGTTATTCCTCACACAATATGATGAATCAAGAATTATATCTCTGTTGAAGAAACTGTAGCTGTTGGAAAAAGATTCAGGTAAAAAAAAAAGGTTCAAATTGGTAGGTAAAAGAACAGTATGTAGGGTGCATTTTCAGTGGGACAAGTTGCGACATGTGTAATCATTTAGATGAAGGAGACACTGGCATTTGAAAGGGGAAAGAAAGTTGTTTTTGGCGCCAGTAGAGTAAGACAAGGTCAAGTGGTAGGCCAACAATGACCTTAATTGCAGGTTGTTATGAGTAGTAGTCTACTAGAAGAGGCCTAATCACTCATAATGACACTCCCATTCAAACATTCAAAACCAAAGTTGATAAATCATTTTCTTCCAAAAAAAAATACTGATGAATATCCTTTTGAGCAATTACAGCTTCCAGAAGGTAATAATACTCAGCATGCTGACCCTTCAATTAATTAGTAGCTTCATAAGTTTTTATCTTTTTATTCAGTCAACTTATTTTGTAGTCAATGCTTTTCATTGTTGTTCTTCCTCTTTGGTTTGTCTCCTCTACTTGTCTAATGCCATTTTATGCTCCTATTTCCGAATGTAAAGCATTGATTTAAGTCGCATTGTTGTTCTCCCTGTTTCCTTTCAATAAATTATTTTTTGCTTGCTGTTCATGATTGGATTTTGTGTTCGTGTTTGAATTGTGAAGGGTGGGAGGAAACAAGTGACTGTTAAGAGGACTAGACTTTAGTTTATACACTCCCTGTGCTGTCATGAATTGCTCCATGGTTTTTTCTGGTGGATGAGTTCCAGAGTTTCAAATTATATGCTTGATAGTTTTGTATTCATGTATTGTGACTGTGCTTTTTGCACTGAGCTTCATATATGGCTTTTGTATCTATCTATCCATCTCTGTTTTGTTTGTTTGATAATTAATATTTTCTTGCCATGACTACAAAATTTGATCTTTGAGTTGTGAAGGTGGAATGTGGCAAAAAAATTAAACTGGGATATATTGTGATGCATGGTTCTCCTTCGTTATTTGCAGAAGCATACCCTGATGTTTTGGACTGAGTGAGTTACTTGTGGTATGAATTTATATTACATGTGTTATTTATATTAATTGTCCTGAGTTGACTTTGTCATAGCATTCAGAATTTCATTCTGTTTCCAGATTTGAAGTTTTTGTAATTGTATCGTTGTGAACTTTGAACTTTGGAAAGGGTTGATTTCAAGCAACCCGTTATGAATCAGTTGGAGTGTGTTTACTGCTTAGAGGTCTTGACTTTACAAACAAATTTACGGAAAATGGTCTCCAAATATTCCCAATATATTCAAAATAAATGCACCAGGCATACATGAACCCCTGTTAGCTATTCTTATCATCAGATATTCATTTACAGTTCATGCAGCCAAAGAAGCACAGCAATTGCTGAAATGTTACCCGAATTGAGATGTTTTTTTACCATAAAATGATAATTAAGGTACCAGTGGTTTTTTTTACATTAACTGCCTCAGTTTGCGTCACTTATATGTGCATTTTCTTTTAATTAAGTTGCTAAAGCCGATGTTGAACGATGGTATTCAACATATCAAGTTTAGCGTTTGAAAGTAAAACGAACGGTATGCTAAAATTTCATGCATGAAAATATATTAAGTAAGCATATAGATCCATATTTTGGAATGATTCAGATTACATATTCTCAAAGAATTTATATAACAAGACATTTATTTATTTTTGTTCTTATAAGCTTTTTCACTAGTTCTGTAATCCTCAGTATCATCCAAAAAGTTTCTACCATACCCTGAAAAGCTTACGAGTTCATCCACGTTTCAAAAAACAATCATAGTCATGTTCTCAATTAACTTATATTACAAATACAGCGTTGCAATTAACAAGATGAATAGCCACGAATGCGTACTACTCTTCTACATCAGTTTTATGCTGAATAAAACAAATGAGTAAGATGTCAAACGAAATGAGTTCCCGCTGACCTTGAATTGAACAATTGCATTGAATTCGTTCTGGGATGAGACGGAAATGAAGTGCTTTAACTGCTTTAAATATTTAAGTGCAAAAACAGAAAATTGATACGCTATGTATTCGTTTTATCTTCTGCCGCGTCAATTTTGTACTCAAGAATGTCCAAGCTACTGTCTAGTAATCCACTCCGGATTTTCACAGTCCAATTCACATAATAGTTAACAACGGACACCAAATCTCAACTAAACATGTTTCTTTTTCTTTATAGCAGAATAATTGATCCTTCCGATATGCTGACTATCTAATATCTAACACTCGTAAGCAAATTCTTCTGGGATGTTGCTAAAAGCCTTCATTGTATTGCTGACCACAGCAAGAAGTTGCAAGTATTCATCAGCACCGTCAACTAGACACTGCAATTCCATAAAAGCAACAAGTGAGAATTGAAGAAAAAACAGGCAATTGCACTTCACTGAAATTTAGAAGTTCTAAAAAGTTAAAAACACCAAGAAAATGTGGTAAAATCATGTCCAGGAACAGTAAATAGGAAGGGGGGAAGTAGTGTGTGTAATTAATTCCGGAAGAGTCATAAATAACCTTATCAGCTTCACCCAGCTTCTTGGATATTCTTGCTTTCTGTTCATCTGATAGATCATTTTCTTCAACAATGGCTTCAAATAACTGGAAAAACAAAAAGTAAAACAAAACTCAAATAAGTTACAGTAGAAATCTTAACGAAACTGGCCCAATAAAACAGAAACAAACATATAAACACCTGAGTAAGCATTTGAGAAGCTGGATATCCCTCTGCAATGAAATTGTTGACTTCCTTGTTTGCGAAATCAAAATTACCACTTCTGCAAGCTTGAAGAACTGCCTCCACAACTTTTTCTGGAACAACCTGGTATATTGATTGAGATTTTAGAAAGTCCAGACAAACAGGAACGGAGATAAAGAGGTGCTCTAGTACATAGTCACCAAAAATGATGTCACAAAACAACAAATTGGAATGAAAACTAGTTAAGGATGCAAAAAAGTGGCACACAGCTTGAAGAGAAAACCCCAAATAGGAGGCCACATCAAGGAATATATGCAACATTGACTTCCAATGCTTTCATAAAATTTCAAATACATGGCTAATTTTGTGAACTTATATATCAAGACAACACACTACCAGGACAAGTTAAAAACCCTTTATCTATATTCTTAAAAAAGCAAGAGTGAAAATCACATGATAAAGTAAATCCAAAACTTCAATTCAAAATCCTGGTCCTTCAGTCAATAATTGTCATTTAATCCTGAGCCCATCATCATACATACAATAAAACATACAAAATAATGTTATAAACAACTTTAATCTATTATTACAGTGTTTCCTTTGAAAATAGGAAAGAAAAAGTCGCAGGAAGGTGGTGCCACAACCTACCCCAGACACAGAAATCAGATTCTCTGAAGAAATTGAAGATCCAAATAAGCGAGCTGCAGACTGCAATGTTAAATACCAAGTTAGCTCAAAAATTAAAAAAGTATACACACAATTCCTCTATTTTCAGTAGGACTGCCTTGATTAAAACAATTTACATTTCCTGGTGATAGCATTATATGTATTAACTCATAGCACACAAGATAATTTAATTTTATAGTTTATGCTAATAAATTGGTTATGCATGAAGTGAAAAAAAAAATCTACATGGAAACCAGTAGGAAGGAGAGCCCCATAAAAATATTTTTAAAAGGATAGAACAGGTCGCAAATAATACCCAAATCATAACACATCTATGTTCTACCAAGTTTCAACAGAAAGTCTTAACAAGAGGCCCTCATCTCTTACCAGCCTAGTGTTTTATACTCTCCACTGCATCTTTCCGTTGAATTTTATTCTTATGCCATTACAAGAAAAGCATAAAGATGAAAGCATACATTTCTACAATCAAACAAATTTAATTCATAATACAGGCTCCCCTCTCATATCAGCAATGAACATTTGCCCTCATCACCACATCAACTTTCCATTGATGTTAATAGTTGATTCAGCACCAGATATAAATAAAAAAAAATGAAAGCATGTCCTAAAAATCAGGCAACATGCAATAGCAAAATAATCATTTATAGATATAACTTAAATGTTCGAAAATTGAGTGTGTTGATCAGGAAATGCACCTCACCTGCAAGTATGTGATTGCCCGGCGAAGATCTCCATGAGAAATAGAACTAAGGGTTGAAAGAGCCTGTGGAAGCAATGGTATCTAAAATAACCCATTATGATCTAACAAAACCTTTATAGATAAATGACTGAAAACTTTAGGAATAACATTACATTGTGCGAGCACTGACATGGCATTGGGATGGAGAGAAATTGAATGGGGTGTTGAAGGGGTTGATTTAAATTAAATTTCTAATTTGATTCAATTTGTAAGAGGGGATGGATTGGGAATGGAGGGGAGCAAAATCCCTCATTCAATTTTTGCTCCCCTCCAACATTCGGCTGATTTGAAGGGGAACACAAGTAATTTAAAACATTTAAAATGTATGGAAAAAAATAATCTTATTTACACTTTGGAACACAAAATAACAAGGAAATGAAAGTAAATTAATTTTAAAAATCTGTCCCCTCCCCTCATGAGCCAAACAAGAAAAGAGTTGCTTATCCTCTACATTGATATCCCTCCCCTCCCTTCCTCTTAACCATACGGGGTATCTAATCAAAACCCCTCCTCTTCCTTCCCTTCCCATCCACTGAACTAAATAGTCCATAAGGTTCTCACCGCAGTATCAAGATAGAGTCCCTCTTCTTTGCATATGTACAATATCCGGCTGCTCATGATTACTTCTGACAATGGCTTGAACCTGAATTTTGCACACCTTGAAGCAAGCGGTTCTATAATCCTATGAAAAAAATGACAACCATATATGAAGCTATGTCTCATATCCTTGGAAAGTACAAGAATAACAAAAGGAAAAGGACTATCAATATATTACATTAACATGGCGTGTGATACCAAAGAAAATTTTCATACTCAGGAACCATGGTTCCTGAGAAATATCAACCTTGAGAATTATGATTCACATGAATGATGAGTTTTACTTCGTTGATCAAATATTTTACCAGAAATATTTATACAAGTTTCCTATAATTCAAAGAGTAATGTCACTTTTACTGAATTCTTTAATTTATTACCACATTAAACGATTTAATAAAATAATATGATATTCTTTTCTCCATTAAAAACTTTCCATTTAACTAAAGAAAGTTAGATTTTCTTCTCGCTATACGAATGCTTTTGGAAAACAGGGTAAATATCTATTCCCAGAAAACAGTGTTGCCAAAAAAAAGTAACCAAATATAGAAAACATACTTTCTCATTGAAAAAAGGTAACCAAATTTTTTTTTAAAAGCCATACCGTTTTTGGAGCCAGCCATTCCATGGCATTATTTGGATTAATTACTGTTATCATGGTAACTATAATACTCATTAGCTCCTAAAAGATATAGATTAACAAAATAAACAGTACATATTAGCATGAAAGAAAGATACCTGCTCACATAGTTGCATATAAAAAAGAACCTTGTAACTTTAGAGTACGTTTCCATTGTACGCCTCAGGGCATTCTGTACAGCAATTGAAGGTTGTGTGAAAGCAAACACTTTGAGACAAGCAACGTTAGAAATGAAAAACATAGCAGAAATGAAAAACATAGCAAACATGCCTGAGCATCTTCTGTCATTGAATCAGCCTCATCTAGAACAATAATCTTAAATGGAGGACAAAGATAACCACTGAAATATATAAACACCATAACAAAGAGGAAGTCATACAGATCTTACAAGCGGAGAAAGGAGGAGGAAAGAATCTTAAGAGAATTAGATTTCACATACTTCTTACGCTTAGAAGTACCAACAGCCACAGCAGCAAAATCTTTTATTTTTGTACGAACAACATTAATCCCTCTATCATCACTTGCATTCAGCTCCAGCACCCTAGACTTGTAGAGCTCAGGCCTGTCATATATAGTTGTTACAAATTACATTACATGTGCCATTGTACCCATTAGCACAACAGGTTAGCTTAAGGAAGAAAACAGCATCATTTTTACTGTCTATGAATCCCAACTCATAAAACAAACAAAATTGACATTTTGGTAAATTCAATCCTCAAATGATCCTCTATAGCATTACACTATTCTTTCATTTCTAACAGTTGATCAAAAAACATTCCTGGTAAATTTATTACCATAAGTTGCTATTAAAGTGATGCACAATTTGCATAGTCTGTGGATCCCTATGACTCAACATGTCAAGAATTCAAAAGTAGTGTACACATATAACATTCAGAAATTGGGTCATATAACTTTTGTGAAAATATTTGAACTTAAGGTATTCCTTAAATCATATTTCATTTCCTTTTTTTCTCAGTAAATGATTTCATGGTGTAACTGAACTAGCAAAGGTTTACAGAAATACTTTTAAGAGTGACAAAGTATATATTAAGAGAAAGTTTTAACAGAGAGTTCATATCATTTTGGTTTCTATTATGTAAATAGTTAATCTTGGATTCTTGATTAGTTATTATTTAGTAGCTCTGTTTACTTTTATTTACGAGAGCAAAAGTGACACGACAGAATTAAGGTTTCACAAGTCACACAACAGAATTAAGAAATTGACATGACAGCTAGAAATAAGCAAGCTATCTTATAATTGTGAAAATAAAACCAGAGAGGGATACCCGAAAAGCTGACGGGCAATTGCAAGGGCAGTAGTTGTTTTTCCAGTGCCGGGAGGACCATAGAAGAGCATGTGGGGGCACTGCAATAGAAGATTAACTTGATTCAGTGAGGAAGAAGAGGAGGAAAAGGAGAAATAGGCGTTCAGAAAGGGTAATTACACTTCCAGTTTCAAGTGTATTTGTTAGAACTCGAATAACTTCCTCTTGGTACGCAACATCTTTCACTTGCCTCGGTCGGCTGGGTTACAGCAGGCAAAATTAGATTTGTACAAAATAAGATATAGAAATAATTGAAAGAGAACTTATGTTACTATTTCTCGACCCATTGCTGAGAGCTCTGCATGATTGGCACAGTCTATTTTCACGCACTATTTAAAAGAAAAAGTAAAAGTTTAGAAACAGCAAATATCAAGGCAATAACATATCAAGAAAGTATCATATGAGACAATAAAACATACAAATAGCAATATAAATAGCTACTAGGAGGCTGCATGTCATAATATAGGAAAATGAGGTGTCTTCATGCCAGATTCATAACAGTTACTATCTTCATTTGGTGCATAAGAACTTAAAACCAGACCCAGTTGTGAGAAACCTGCTGCTAAGCCTTCCAATAGGAAACTTCTTGTTTTGTAACAAAAATGGACGCAATAGAATATGTATACATATTTTAGTGCATAATCGAATTTGTGACTTCTATTGCGTCTTAAAACATCTTATAAAATTTTGAGTGTATCTGATGTACTAAGAGGGCAATCATACATGCAGCAAGTACAAACAATTACGAAGGCAAGCACTGAGACAGTGAATGAAATGCAAAAAATAAACACTGATAATAACATTCGAATAGGAAGATTATGAGAATGAGAGAATAATAAAATACCAGATTATATGACTGAAATGGAACCCTTCAGTGGAACGACGAGAACCGCCGAGCGAGCACGCAACGAGTCAAAGGAACGAAGAAAATATCACAATCGCGAGTCTGAAACGGAAGGGTGAAATAAATTGGGAATTAGTAAATAGAGGAAAAGGGTTTAGGGGGTGAGGGTTTTCTGTTCTTATTTTGATATTAGGGTCCCAATTATTTGGGTAAGGAGGGAACATGTTGCGAGAGTATTTTTCCGCGGGAAAGTTCCATCTAATTTACTAAAATGCCATCGCGTATGAAACAAAAAAAAATGGATTAATACTTTTTTAAAATATAAATTAATATTTTTATTTTTATTTTAATTCTTAAAATTTAAAATAAATTGTTTAACATTATGAAATTTAAAAAAAAAATGTATTCTTGATTTCAAAAAATATATGGTTTGCGTACGTCGCATCGCATTAGATTTGAGACCAGCATCAAAATAAATTATTTTATAAATAATTATAAATTAAAACATATCTTTTATTTTATATTAGAATAGATAAAGTATTTATTTAAAATACAGAAACTAAAATCACATTTATATTAAACTTTAGGAATCAAATATAGTTAACTGAGTCCATTGATAGCATCGCTGGTATTTTAGAAAATGTGTGTTTTGTAAGTTGTAACTTGGTAATTTAGGGCTGTGTAATTCTATGATTGTAGGTTTTGATGTTATTTGTTAATTTTTTTTATTTTGTTATGAATTCTATTTTCCTTTTTTTTTTTTTTACGTGACTTGAACGTTTGTTGAGTGGACTTCGTCCATGTTGTTAACTTTTCATTTTTCTGAAAAATTCACTCAAACCCGGAATTATTACACTTCATGTATTTTAATTTAAATGTTTTTAACTTTTCAACAAATTAGTTGTAGTGTTTTATAATATTATAAGACTAAATTTCTTAGTTCACTCGGCATGTACATATTTAAATTGATTGAATTAAGTAAAATTAATTAATGAGAATATTTTTTCTCTCGTCTATATTTTGTTTTTTTTATATAATAATCATTATTAATGGTAAATAGGGATGTTAACGGGGCGGTTAGGGTACGGGTAGTAACTCTTTTGTACCCTACCCGTTAGATAAATATTTATCTGTACCCTATTTAGGGATGTCAACGGGACGAATAGGGTAGGGGTAGTAGCTCCCTCGTACCTTACTCGCTGTATAAATATCTACTACGTATCTGTACTCGTACTCATATCCATCAGGGTATCCGTATAATATATCCACGGGTACCCGCAGGTATGTACAAAAAAATAAAAATAAATATTTAACAACATATTTTAATATATTAATCGTAAATTCAAATAAAATACAATACATAACATTCATAAATTTAAACAAAGTCCAAATAATCCATTTAAATAGTGTTGAATGACAGTTTACAAAGAAATGATTTTTTTTTAAACTAATTGATAAAAAAATTACTCATTCAAAATTAATATGTTAATATTTTAGTCATGTTTTTTTTATTTTTTTAAATTTAAATTAGAGTATAGCGGGTACGGGTATCCATGGGTATGAATACTATGATATTCGTACCTGCCCCGTTAACATTCAGATACTACAAATACGCGTACCCATTACATGCGGGTATCTATTTATAATATTTATTTCCTACCCGTTACAGGTTTTATCCGCAGATACCCACGGGTATTGGATTTTTTTGACATCCCTACCCGTACCCATATCCGTGCGGGTACCCGTATATTTTTTTAATATCCACGGGTAGCCGCATGTATTTACAAAAAGAAAATTTTAATATTTAACAACAAATTTTAACTATAAAATTCAAATAAAAATATAATGCATAATATTTATAAATTTCAAACAAAGTGCAAATAACTTATTTAAATAATCTTGAATGACAATTTACAAATAAATGGAGATTTTTTTAAAACCAATTGATAAAAAATAAATCATTCAAAATCAATAGGTTAATATTTTAATCATTTCAAAAAAATATATAGTATAGCGGGTACTAATACCCACGGGTACGAATACTATAATATTTGTACAAGTCCCGTTAACATGCAGGTATAAAAAATACTACTCGTTACCGTGGATATCCATTTTTAATATTTATTTCCTACCTGTTGCGGGTTTTATCCGCGGGTACAAATTTTTTTGACATTCCTAATGGTAAATATAAATTTGTAAGTAAAGTTTATCCACAACATTTCTTATATCACGATTATTTTTTATTTTTTACACTCCATACACAGGGGCGGAACTATGTGGTGACAGGGGGAGTCAGCTCCCCCAATTTCTTTTTTGAATTTTTTTATATATATTTATATATTTTTTAAAATTATATTTATATATTATTTATATTAAGTTTATATTATGAAAAATTATAATAAAAGATAAAATAAAAAAATTTAATGGAGACATTGATTTATAAGAGAGATTAGGATTTTTTTTCTCGCTATAAGATCTTTTCACCATGTAAATTATCATGAAAGAAGTGTGTGAAGAAAAATAAATACAAGGAGATAGATAGGGAATAGAGGTTGGAAAACATAGATTGAAATTAAAGTATACATTATTGCATGATCTCTCAGATCAAGGTTAGTATCTTATTATGATTTATGTATGTTAAATTTATGATTCTTTTTAGAATGTTTCTCCCAAATTAAGTTTATCTCAACTTAATAAAACCCTAATTATGATTTTAGGGATTCTTTTGTGAAATTGATATGAACCCTAATTATAATTTTCCCCAAATTATTATAATCCTTAATTGTAAAATTTAGGGATTTTGTATTTTTCGCTGCCTATGGTAATTTTTTTTTTAAGTTTTGAATTCATATGGTGTTACTTATTTAATTAAAGTGGTATGAGTTTTGTTATGTTTTGCATTGTGATAATTGTGATTTGTAAATATAAATTTTATTTTTTCCAAATAGGCGAGAGATGATAAATTTATATTAGAAAGATTATGATAAAAAGTAAAAAATTGATTTTTTTAAGAGGTAGGTTAGTGATAAAGATGAAAAAAATGCATTTACGTTAACTAAACCTGAGAAATCTCATAAGAACCAAGAATTCAAGACAATAAAAAACAAATATATATATATATATATATATATATATATATAAATAAAATCTAATTTGTCTGCCCTACATTTTTTGTTCAAGTTCCGCCACTGTTCATACAAAAGTCTCATTCAAGTCCTCTAATTGAATAAATGGCTTAATTATCTTTTAAGAGTTTGTGACTAATTTGAAAACACTAATTAAGTTCTAGATTAATTTTTGTTGTTTTTTAGTCTATAAAGTATTCAATAAATTTAACTTTTTTAATTTGAGTACTTTGTTAACTTTTTTTATGTTAACTTGGTGATGTGATTAGCATAGTTCTCTTTGTGTTATATCACTTACTCAGTTGTTGTCACATATCATTTTATTATTTATTATCTTAAAATTTTAGAAAAATTATGATTTTGTGAAATATAAAATTATGGTATATTTTAAATTTATTCAAATAATAAAATCATAATTTTAGAATTATATAATTTTGAATTAAAATAATAAAACTATAATTGTCAAAGAATTTAATGTAAGTTTTTTTTTTCTCTCAAAAACAACTAAATATCTATTTAGTTAAATAAAAGTATTATTTGAGAAAATTTGTATGAATTTTGTGGATATGAAAAATAATGTATTAATTTTATTGGTAAACTATAAATTACACGTTATTATTTTGCATTAAGACTTCTATTTTAACCACAAATTTTAGTTTTAGGTTTATGTGCTGTCACGAGTTTCTTGTAACCACTAGAGATTAACTTAAATGTATATTTTTAAAATCGTTTTTTTTTAAATATTATTTAAAAAATTAAACACAAAAAATATATTTTCTCTCATATCATCTAAAATAAAAAATTTTATCAAAACTCAATATCAAATTCAATAAATTGTCTCTCCCAGGATATAATTTTAGAATAATTTCTCAAAAATAAAATCATTATGATTTTATAAAATACAAAAGTATGATATATTTTCAAATTTTATTCAAATAATAAAATTATAATTTTATAATTATATAATTTTGAATTGAAATAGTAAAACAATAAAATAATAAAAATAAAAATTATATAATTATAAATTTATAAATTTATAAATTTATAAAATTATAAAATTATAAATTAAAAAAGTTATAAATTAGAAAATTTAAACTAATAAAATAATATGTTGTGATATCAGCGAGGTGACATGATAAAGAAAATAACTATCTCAATCTTACGACTTAAAATATAATTAAATCTTAAATAAATTCTCTTATACAAGTTTAATATTACTGGAGTTATATAATTTTATAAGATATTTATTTTTTAATATCATTTAATACCATCGCATTGTAGTACTTTTTCTCTTAATATTAACTATATTCACATCATTCATACGATCACATGTCTAAAATCAAAGCTTTAGATAAAAAAATATATATTTTTTTTCTCATTTTCGCATTGCACACTCTTGGCATACTGAAGCTTTCTATTTTTAAATCAATAGTTTTCTCTCAATGAAACCTGGGCTGTTCAGCAAGTGAGCTTTTTTAATTTTGTTTTGTTTTTTTTAATTCTTTTTAATGGTGTATTTATTTTTAATTTTTAATTTTCTTAATATCTTATATAAAAGTAAAAATAAAAAAACACACACACATACATATATATATATATATATATATATATATATATATATTTTCTTATTTTTTTTTTTTTTTTAATATTTTTAATTTTAGTTATTTTTTTAATTCAAGATTTTTTTCTTAATACAATATATAAATACAAAACTAAAAAAAATAGAAAAAAGGAATATACATATATATTTTGAAATCAATTAATTGTCCTTCTAAAAGCCTAGGACAATTTAAAAGTGATAATGGTTTTAAAAATAGTGATACTCAATTGTTTTAACATTCACATGTTTTAGTATAAATGAAATTGTTATAAATGAGTTTCATTGTTTTAAAACACAGGATCTCTCCAGAAATGACTTTTCTATAGTCCTCTAACTTCTCCCTAAGGGTTCTCTCATCTATTTGTATGATTGAAAGTATGAGACTGTGAGAGTGATCCTCGTAGCAAGCTCTTCAATTTGAACCAATCAGTTTTTTTATTTATATAAGTTAAGTTTCATCCATTTTTCTTGGTTTTCTCTTGTTTTCAGGAGAAGAAGAAACACAAGATCCTTTGCCAGAAGTGACTACAAAATACTGAACTTCTAACTCAAGTATTGAGGAGGGGTGCAACACTTGTAAGGATGTGTTGATGCTATTGAAAAAAAGTTCAACAATTTTACCTTGATATAAACCGAAAAATGGCAGAAGTGAATTTCAATGTGAACCAAATTCTTCACAAATCAGAGGACTAACAGCTAATCAAAAACTTGTATTGAGTAAGTGCATTGTGTATTACATTTCAAGTTCTTAAATTATATTTCATTTTCTACTACTTCTTATCACACTCTTGCTGCTTTTGACTTGTGTGTCTTTGAAACTCATGGATTCAAGAATAAGCGAATTATTAGACGAAGCAAATGATCAAAGAGGAAGGATGTTAGGCATTATTGACCGTAAAGTTGCAGCATTTGAATGTCGCTTTGCCCTCCTATAAAAAAAAAAAAACTAATCAATGGTATTAATGAACATTTCAAATGACATCTTATTCAGACAGTGCCATTGTTTATTTCTTCACACTCGTCCTATACTAGACACCTTATGAGGATGTCGACACAATATCGTTGGAATAACTTACAAACTTATATGAATAATGCGACTTGCATTAGAGATGATGACAACAAATATTGTATCTTATGTGTACGTACATGAATATGTTATACCATATTTTCAGTTTACTTAATTAATTCCATGTTAATTGTGTTTTGTTTGTAAACAATGTGTTTGTGACTTTTGCCATGTCTTCACTTTTATTTATTCATGCTTATTGTGAAAACAAAATAAATAAATAAATTAATAACACAAATAATGATTAATAACCCCATTAGTACGCTTACAATAAAATTTATTATTTTTAAATTTTTTATTAAAAAGAAAATTAAATCTTCATGTAAATAAATTATTTTTATGTTAAATTTATTTTCACACCAAATATATTATTTTATTTATCTTTTACAAATAACTATAAATCATATGTATATTATTTTACATTATTTTTAACATAAGAGGCAATTTGGTAATTTAATTATTTATCTATTAAAAAATGTTTTAATATGTCATATCAGTTCATTTAGTCACAAATTTGACAAACTTGACTCCCTAATCGAGTCCAAATTCTTAAAAACATAACAGAACTAATACAAACAAATACAACAAAAAAGTCAAAATTCTAAAAGAAACAACACTAACTTTATCCTATAATACTTTCAATCTCCTCCTTCCCTCTCCTCATATCAATATATCAAAATGAACACTGTATGTTTATTATGATGACTTTTGAATATACATTTAGTTTGAGTAATTAGTTTTAAAATTGTATTCAATCACAACATGGAATATTACAGTTGGCTATTGTGTTGTAAATTGAGATCCAAGGTAACACACATTTAAATGTTTTTTAATATTTAATGTTTATAACTATACTTATATTAATTTTTAAAATTATTTTCTAAAATATATATTCTAAAAGTTGCAATATTTTTAAAAAACTTATATGTTTACTTTTTTAATGTATTAAATAATTACAAAACATATTCACCTTATTTAAATACCAAATTAATATATTCCCCTTTTTAAATCCGATGTTTATTATTTAGTTATTATTTATCAATGTTTGTTAATTTTTTTATGTTTACTCATTTATTTATTCATTTAATACACATTTATAAAAGAAATATTGTTTTTGGTTAATTTTTTTTTATCTCAAACTTGTTTCCCCTTATTACTACTTTTATCATTATTATAAGTTATTGAAAATACGATTTGTTAAAGAAAACAAAATACTGTTAGCTTAATTTCACCATTTTGTCTCCTCAATATTGTAAATATGCAATTTTAGTGCTTGTAAAAAATTTAATTACACATTTAATCGTTCAGTTTCTAAAAAATAAACAATTATGGTTTACTGTTCATATGTACTTTTTTTTTCCATATTCCAACTCTAATGTTATTTATTCACGTAATATATTAGTATAAATATTTAATTATAAATTACAACATACGTTATCACTAAAATTATATGGTAATATATATTTTTTGTAAGGAACTAGATTAAATATCATGTTTTAAATAATACTTAATATTAAAAAACATAGAAAACCAAATCTGCAATTAAATTATGCAACAAATATTACGTATCGATAGAATTATATGCAAAACCAAGGCAAGAAAGTTCTATTAATGTTGTTACATGTTTTTTAATTTTCTTTTGTGAAAAAAACGCCATTACGCTAAAGAGTTTCTATCCTCAAACAATGGAGATTTAAACTTGGGTAGCCTATCCCAAGTATAGATTTGAAATTGCTCAAATTACGTTTGAAAACGGATACTTCTTTAATCAGAAATTTGAAATTGGACCAATTAAATTAACAATTTTTTGAAGAGCATGTGATTGATTTTCAAACACAATCCTCGAAATCCTGAACCCTGTCATTAGTTTTTTCCGTTTGCGACTGATTAAGTCGCCAAATGTTGAGCAACATCAAATGTATTGTGCAAGAAAATACAAATATTTTCTTCCCTTAAAAGAGACAAGTTTAAAATTACTTAACATTCCATTTCCAAGTACAAATTTGAAATTCGCACAAATAAATAAATTGACAGTTATTTTTATGGAAATTGATTCTCTAGCACATTCCTCCAAATCAAGAATATGAGTACTAATTTATGGTACTCGTTAGCATTACTTACCAAATTCAATAGCTGTGATTCAACATTTTACGTGCAAAAAATGGCATTATTATCGTGTTTAAAATAGTATTTGTTCCATTGAATAAGGTAAGTTTTAAATGGTGTTTTGAAGAAGAAGAATTTTGAAATATGAAGCACAATTGGAAAATTTTTCATTAACAATTTGCACGATCATGGTTGGGAATTGGGACTGGTTTGGGTCCCCTAGTTGCAAACGACAGATCCAGTGACCGTTTGAATTCAAATTCAAACCCAAAGCTCCAATTCTCTGCTTCTCTCCATGCTTACGTGGCAGTGGCAGCCAATCAGATCGCCGAACGACAGAGCGTGGTTAAAACGAATTTGAAAACATAGGCAGAAGTGGGGTCCACATGTGCGCCCCCCGCTCCTCATCAAGCCCTGATCTACGGTCCAGATGCTTCCCCATTTCAAACCTTCTTCTTCCCCGCCTCATTATTAAATTGTATAAATAAATTACACTCTATTTATTTCACTCACATTCGCGCACACACTCTCTCTCTCCCTCTCTCTCTCTCTTTTCGCTGCTAAAGTCTCTCGAAAACAAAGAAGCATTCGAAGCTTAAAGCACAAAAGACAGTAACGTTCTCTTTCTTGCCTCCTTCTTGAATCTTGTTCACAGCAAGAGGCAGGGAAGTGAGAATTCAAAATGACCACACAGAACCGTCGTTCGTCGTTTTCCTCCTCAACGACGTCGTCTTTGGCCAAACGCCATGCATCCACCACCGCTTCTTCCTCTCTAGCGGCTCCTACAAACGTGCCGAAGAAGCGTCCACCTCTCTCTAACCTCACCAACACCGTCGTTCACCGCAACTCTTCCTCTTCGGTACTAATTCCTCTTTCAACTAATTCCGCAAAATTAATACTCCACAAAAGCTTCACTAACTGTTGCTTCTTGCGAATTTCGCATTGCTAGGTTCCGTGCGCAGCTAAACTCGCGAAGACGAAGAAAGAGGTTGTTCTGCCCTGTTCAGGCAATAAAAGGCCCACGCTTGCGAATGTCAAACCTACTAATGCAATTGTTTTCCCCAAGGCTAATTCTCTCGCTCTGAGGAATGAAGCTCCTCCGCCTCCTCCTCCACTCGTTGTCTCTGTTGCTGTTCCTCCTCCGGTGCTGGATGTTTCGCCTAGTAAATCAGATGCAATGTCGGTCTCTATGGATGAGTCGATGTCTTCTTGTGATTCGTTCAAGAGTCCTGACATTGAATATGTGGACAATAGTGATGTGGCGGCTGTTGATTCAATTGAGAGAAAGACGTTCAGCAATCTCAACATATCTGATTCTTCCGAATCAGGTTTCATTTTGTTGATTTCTACTAGAAATATAATTATTTGGTCTGTTTTTTAATTAAATGTGTGGCTTCTAATTTGGTGTTGTTGATTGATGCGTTTGCAGGCAACATTTGTAGTAGGGACATACTTGTTGAGTTGGAAAAAGGGGACAAGTTTGTCAATGTTGATAACAATTACGCTGATCCTCAGCTCTGTGCATCCTTTGCTTGTGATATCTACAAGCACCTTCGTGCATCTGAGGTATGGTTAAGCTACATTTGAAAAATATATGCAGTGAGCTCTGTTATTTTTGGTTTTATGATCAGAATAAGCACGTCCAGTGTGTCTATTCAAATATCTGCTTTTTATTTTAGAATCTGGTATTGGTCTAATTTTTTCCAGTTTTTTAAATATTAGGCAAAGAAAAGGCCTTCCACAGACTTCATGGAGAGAATTCAGAAGGACATAAACCCTAGCATGCGTGCAATATTGATTGACTGGCTTGTGGAGGTAATTGATGTTTGTTGATAGCTAACTCATGTTAAATTCAAACATGATTATATTGCTAATAGGAATATTTTGGTAATCTTTTATTCTTGGGGAATGTTGCTGTTCTTTCCAATAACAGTTCAGTGTCACACCTCATTGTGTATATGGGTTCATGCTAAACTAATTTTCTAATTGCAGGTGGCTGAAGAGTATAGACTAGTACCTGATACATTGTATTTGACGGTAAACTACATTGATCGTTATCTTTCAGGAAATGTGATGAACAGACAAAAGCTACAATTACTTGGTGTTGCCTCCATGATGATTGCCTCGTAAGGAGTCATACAAGTCCTTCTAAGTTTTCTCATTAATGGGTTTCTAGTATTGTTGTTTCTAGCTTTGAAACAAAGGTAGTAATGCAGTAACGATTTTGGTTTTGGGTATTTGTTTGCAGTAAATATGAGGAGATTTGTGCACCTCAGGTGGAGGAGTTTTGTTACATTACTGATAACACGTACTTCAAAGAAGAGGTTTGGTTTGAATTCTTTCGGGTTCAAGTTGTTTATGTATATGTATTTGAGGAGCACACATCTCAAGCAAAATTCATTGGATGCAGGTTTTGCAGATGGAATCTGCTGTCTTAAATTTTCTCAAGTTCGAAATGACAGCCCCAACAGTAAAATGTTTCTTGAGGTACTGTGCTTTATAACGGATGGCAATGAGATTTTCGTTTGAAGTTATTTGAAGTCGTTCTAATATAAAACTATTTTCTTTCTCGGTATTATTTACAGAAGATTTGTACGTGCAGCTCAAGGAGTCGACGAGGTACCTTTATCTTCTTTGCTGGGTTTAGACGTTTAAATAATTTGGTTGTAAACTTGTCATCGTGCCCTTTCTTAAAACTTTGATTTTTAATATAAGAATTTGGATAAATACCGTGTGTGAAGTAATTAAGGGAGATGATATGTTGTCAAACTATAAGTTTTCGTAATGAAAACTACCAAACAAAAAAGAAAAACTGGTAAGGGGTGGTGGGTCAAGCACATGTGTGTTTCAGCGTTCAGCATAAATTTGAAAAAGCACGTGAGTGTTTCAGCCTTCAGCATAAATTTGAAAAACAGATTGTTTATTTTCAAAAGTCTAATTTCTCGTGAACCTATAAAACTGCAGAGATAAATTTTTTAAATAAAGTAAGAAGTAAAAGTAAGTTGAACCAAATACGCATTCAACCAAAAACTTAAGCTACTAATTGTATATTTGTCGATCATCAACGAAGACTGTTGTGTAGTTTTCGCACAATGCACTTATTTATTTCCATACATCAGTAAATTTTGAGACACTGACAAAAACCATATCTGTGGTATGCATACATGCCACACACCCGCTATATATTGATTGCAAACCATAAAAATACTATTTTACAAATTTAATAATATTTTTTTTATTTAATTACTATTATAAAATATATTCTTAAACTTTTTTATCACTTGTATGTCTATTATAGTAACTATGATGATTAATATGAATTCCAATTCTGAAGTGGGGTTTCATTTGTTTTTCTTTTCTCAGGTCCCTTCGCTGCAACTTGAGTGCTTGACAAACTATATTGCGGAATTGTCTCTCTTGGAGTACAGTATGCTTTGTTATGCTCCATCACTTATAGCCGCTTCCGCAATTTTTCTGGCAAAATTTATACTTTTCCCTTCAGTGAAACCATGGGTATGCTGCTACTAATATCAAACAGATCATGCACACCATCAATTAGTAATTTTGACTTTTTTAAACTTGACTTCCTGTTTCTGTTTCTTGCAACAGAACTCCACATTGCAGCATTACACGCTCTACCAGGCTTCTGATCTGTGTGTTTGCGTGAAGGATCTCCACCGCCTATGTTGTAACAGCATAAACTCAAATTTGCCAGCAATCAGAGAGAAATATAGCCAGCACAAGGTAAACAACTTCTCCTTCTCTTCTTTAAAATCACACTCTTTCTTGTTAAATTTGTTGCTCCTATCTGATATGTTTTGAGTGATTTCTCATAATTTATTTGTGTTTCAGTACAAATATGTTGCCAAGAAGTACTGCCCTCCTTCAATACCCCCAGAATTTTTCCTGAGTTGAGCTGAGATGACAGCCTGATTTCCGGTTGGTATAGGCTTAGATTGACATAACTTCTGGTCTCCAGAAAAGATGGTTCTCTTACACTGTACAATGTAGTTGCCAACCCTTCCATCTTAATTAGAACTCTTGTATCTGCTTTTATTGGGGTGCACACTCCTGTACCCTCAAATTTACCAAAAAAAAAAAATCAGAAGCTTCAAGAAGCAACTTGTATTATTAGCTACAGCTTCAGTAGCATCATTAATGGCTAAGTGAGCCGATGCTTAAATTTTGTCCAATTTACTGAGTGTATCACCAGGTAGAGAGTATGCATTTTGAGTCATCCTCCAGAAATTTATGGACAATTATCGCCATTTAGTAACATAAATTATGAGCATCTCCGTAATCATCACCACCACCAACTAAGGACAAACATCTCTTTATATGGATGAAAAATATTGACATGTAAATATGTAAGAATCCCTCTTGATGAATTTAAATGTGGATTACCTTAAACTTACTAAGTCAAATTATATCCTACACTTCGAGAATATTTCTGAAAAGAAATGAATTTTTCATTTGGATTCATCTCCATATCCATCTCCATATACAGTGCTACCGAGATTATTGCTTCAATAAGATTATTCTATCAGCAAAGATCTCGCCCCAGGTTCAACACATGTTGGACCCATCTTCGACTGAAAAATTCTTTCGGACAAAGTCTAACGAGCCGCCAATCTATGCAGAGTTACCAACTAATTACACAGTTGGTAACATTATATACAAAACAAAGCCAAAATTATGATTAGAAGATGCTAAACCACATTTCCTAGAACAAAAACTCCTTTTCCAGTTTTGAGTGTCAGAATATCATTATAAGAATCTTGTCGAAACATAAGGATCATATTAGTGATTTAACAGGTCCATCCGATCTTGAAATAACAGTAATTGTCTTTTATTAAATAATTACATAATCTATTATGTAATATAGAGCCTGCTGCGTAATCCAAACACAACGAAGTAATTTATGTTTTTATTAGTTTCATAAAATGTTCCAGAATAGAGTGAGACTCAGACATACTCATGTCGTGTCGGACATTTAGTTTAACCAATAACAATGATTGTGGGCCTCTAAACATTCTCCGGGTGAATATGAGAAACTTAGTTACAAGTGAGCATTTTGATTTCAATCTATGGCAGATCGTTATCCAATGGAGATTGGCTCACTCCATTTGGTAATATTCCCCATCTTGCAGATCAATTCTACAGAGAAAATGCTGTTTGGGAAGAGAGAAAGAAGATCAGACATGAAAATAAAATTGGAAAAAGGGAATGAAAAGGTACGAGAGTGAATGACAAGATAGAGAAATGACAAAAGTTTGAATTTCAAATACATCTCTACTCAATCTTTCACCCTTTCCCAAATCTCTTTCTTCAAACTCGAATGTCCTCTTTCTTGGCTTATTTCAATTTCTTATCACACAATATCATTATATTTTCTTTTATATAACGTCAAAATTATATTCCATTAATTAAAACCAACAATTGGATGAAAATTAGAACGTTTTCACACATTATTTAGAACAATAAGTCGCAACAGCTGTTTATTCTCTATAAAAATAATTTTAATTGAGTTGACTATATTTGTTAACATTTAAAATTAAAACATTATTTTAAGTATGTGCAAGTTAGAGAAAAACCGTGATAACTCAGCTTATTTATAAATTGAAGCAATGCTTGAAAATGATTAAATACTAATGTGGTTGTTATTTATTTATAATATTATTCTTATATTTATGATTATACAAAATATTTTGCAGTATAATAATAATAATAATAATAATAACAATATTATTATTATACATACAAAATATAAAAATTACTATTAAATTAAAAACTTACTTAAAGTGTAAAAAAAATCATAAAATTAAATATAAATAATTTATCTTTAGATTATGCAATAATTTTTTTTTATTCAACTTAGTACGAGTAAGCAGTACACATATGTGACCAAGAAATACTAAATTTAAATATCTATTTAATTAGTATCACTTCTAAGTTTATATCTCTTAAGACAATTGTAATCATATTTCATAATTCATTATATAATATAAAGTTTGTTGTGTAAGTCAAAAATAAAAGTTATTTATTTATTTTTTTTATAATTTTTTTATGAATTATTTCATAAATTTTGAGAGATAATACTAAGGGATAGAAAGAAATGCTAGCAAAGACAGATAAAGAAAATTGAATATTAAAACTTATCGAATAGAATAGAGTTTGACATTATATAGGTAGAGAGAAATTTAGATTGATAAACTGTTATTAGTAATTACTTATTCAGGTTATAAGAGAAAGTTGTCAAAATTTAGTTGTCAAAAATATTATTGTCCTTACGTAATATCCCTTACTACACTTATGGCGGGTATGTGAACAACCATAAGTTTAGTTCTGATGTTTACAAAGGATGATCCTAAAATGAGTTTAGTAAAAAAGGTTAGCTACTTGATATATTGTTGGAATATGTATTTGTTGAAAAATATTTTTACTTCACATGGTCAGAGACAAAGTGAAGATCGATTTCAAAGTGCTTTGATTTAGAGTGCATAACTAGGTTTGGAGCAAGAAGAACTACTCCTAAATTATTTGAGTAAACTTTAATAGTTGTAGTGGTGATATGAAGCTCACAAAGAATAGAACGAATATAGAGAATTTCAGTGAAAACAACAGCCACACTACAATACTATGCCTTTGTACTACTATGCAAAACAACTTTTTGTTTGTGTGAATTCCATGAGACAAGATTTTAGTCGACATAGATACAAAATTCAGTGGTAGACTTTTTATCTTCAATGTTAGTAGCCTAATCAACATCGTTGAAGTCGATGATGGAGAGATCAAAGCAAGGATGTAGAAGCAAACCATTATGTACCGTGCCAAAAAGATATCAAAGAATGCATTTGACTATTGTCCAGTGGTGTTGTTGATGAGAATGCATGAATTGACAGATCTGGTTGACAAAGAATGATATTTCAGTTTTTAGTACATAATTCACATCAGGTCAAGAGAATACTTCGTATTTTTGTATCAGTAAGAGCGCTGAGTTTTTTGTCAGAACATGTTCATATTATGTTTTGAAAATTACTCAATGTGACATATTTTATTGAATTAATGTTAACACCATTTAAAAGTGGTCATGTGTAAAACTCTAGATCTGTCACATGTCAAAATATGAGTTTGTGGCACCTTCATAATAGAAGATGACCTAGAATTTGACATGTGATAAATCCATATTTTAATATGTGAAATTTTCAAATGACCTTAACTCCAATTTCAAAAAATGAGTCATATTAAATTCTTTCTACAAAAATAAAGACTCATTTTTTTAAAATTAAAATTCAATCGAGTAAAACGAATATTATATAGAGAACAAAATATATTAAATGTATAAATTTTGGAACCAAATAAAGACTTTTGAGACACTTCTTTTATTATTTATAGCATGTGGTCGTTGCTCAACATTAGTAAGACACTCAAACACCATCGTAAACAACATGGTCAAGGTAGACCTAGGGAGGTTGTTCTCTTAGGATTCATTTCTATCTAGTGGTGAAAAAATTGTTTAATTGAAATGGTATACATCACTTTATACTAAAGTATAGTCATTCAAACGAAGATGGTATATTAGAATTGTGTTGATTTCATCTGTCACATTGATGCTACGTTGCACTAAGACTTGATTCTTAATTATAGAGTGACTATATTCTACTATACTCCATCATGCGATCATTCTTTGAATTCACCGAATATAAAGAAGTAAGTAAAGCCTAAGAGCAGTTATTTATTTATTTATTTATTCGCTTACAATCTAAGCTTGATGAAGACTGAAGCTACATCTAAAGTGGAGTGGTACATAGTGTTAAATTAGAAAGTGCACTAGAGAGCACTGCAGAAAGCTGAAGAGGAATTGGGCATAGTGTTGAGCCAATGACAATCTTCGAAGGAGCAGTAGGGTCCACCCTTTGCCATCTCAACGTTCACTGGCCGTATATACTTGGGTGACCAAGCGGGTGTTCCATCCTCGTACGAGTTATGGGTCAGTCTCTCAATACCCGACCCATCCAATCTAACCCTGAATATTTCACCATAGGGCTGGTAGTGATGCGGGTTCGATATTGGCTCCGCGGATATACCCGCATAGTCCGAAGTAAACGTTAAGCTCTTCCCATCCGGGCTAAAATACGGGTGGTTCGTCCTCCCGCGCGACCCGCTCTCAATCACCTTCCGCACCCCGCTTCCGTCCGGGTGGATCACGTACAACTCGAAACTCCCGCTTCCCGGGGCATGCCGGTCCGACGCGAAAGCGATCCATTCCCCATCCGGTGACCAGTTGCACATGGTGTCAGTCCACGGACCCTCCGTCAATCTTCGAAGCCCCTTTCTCTCTCCGTCAACTGCGTCCATTATGTAAAGATTCTTATGACCCGACCGACCCGACCGAAACACGATCCATTTCCCGTCCGGTGAGGGTGACGGAAACGCGTTGTTCTTTCCGTCTAAGGTCAACCTCTTCACGCTGTTCTCGTTATCAACGTCAATGGACACGATATCAACCTGCGAGCTCACAGAGGCAAAGGTTTCCCCAATCGCTGTGTATATCACCCCGGGTCGGACCCGGTCCCAAGCGGTGGAAAACGCCAACGCGTTGGAAACCTTACGCAGGTTCGAGCCGTCCTGGTTCACCACGTAAATCCCCGGAAGGTTAACATACGCGATGCGGTCTCCGGAGGGGGAGAAAACCGGGAAAGAACCGACGAACCGGAATAGAGATAGACCGGGGACGGGGCTCCGAACGTTTTCGAGGAGAAGCTGGGGGCTACTGTGAGCGTTGGGTTCTCCTCTGCACTTGTGGTAGCCTACGCGGGATGCATCCGGTGAGATGAACGGGTTGAGGTGGTGAGAACGAGGCGAGACCAACCTAGTCAGCTCCGTGAATTCGTTATTCACCAGGTTGAATAGTTCGATGTGACGAAAGCTTGAGCCTGGTCTTCTCGTTGCGACGGCGATGAAATTGTGGTTGTCAGGGGAGGTAGCGGGTGTGAAGGCGTGGAGACCCGGTGGGGTGACTCGTTCGACGGTAACCGAGTCAACGGAAACGGGACCGTTGGAGGGGATAATCGCTCTGTAAATGCTCCACCACTGGTCGTCTCCTCGGCGGTGGAAGTATAGAGTCCGATCGTCGACCCATGAGGGCCAGCCTCCGTGCTCCACGATTTTGACTCGGTGAGTTCCGTCACGAGTTAGGAAGACGTATATGTCTGTGGTAAGATCCTCCACTTCGCCGGCCCACCCATCTGGCCCGTAGGAAGCAACAGCGGTCCAGAGACCGGAAGGGGAGAGAGCTGGGCTGAAATCAGCGACAGCGTAGGGTGTGAGTCTCTTGGTGAGGCCCGATTGGAGGTGGGTGGAGTAAACCGCGGCCCAACTGGCCCGTGGTACACCGGGATTCTCGTGTGTGGAAACGTATATTAAAAACTCTCCATCGGGGGTGACACTGGGTCTGTCTTTGATGGAGGGTGGATAAGGGTCGGTGGGCTTGTTCGGTAACAGAGGAATTTGGTTTCTTTCTGCGGTAACAGATTTCTGAGTGGATCTGGTTCCGGTGGCGGAAGTATAAACGGCGTCGTAGTAGATGGAGGGGGATCCGTTTCTCTCCGTTACGTAAACGAGTTGGAGAGGAGGAGAACGCGCAGGGAGTTGAATAGCGGAAGAATTGGAAATGAAATGGCCGTTGAAATTGACGGAGCGGCCATCGGTGAGCTGAAGTTCTTGGTTAGGGTTTAGAGGTTGTTGATGAAGTGGAAGAGAGTATATGTCGAAGGCGTAGAAGGATCTGCCGAGGGTGGTGAAGATGATGGTGGTGGAAGCCTCCTCCTCCGCCGCACAACTGAGCGTTAACAGTAGCAGTATTACAAACGGAAAAGGTATGTGGTTTCTCTTCATCATGAAACAGAGTTTGTGTTGCACTGACAGTGCAGTGCAGGGTGTTGTGTAGAAACTTTGAAGAGAATATCAGTGGCCCACCTTATCCTTTCAAATTTTCTTCATCACTAAAATTTTATTATAATTTATTTAGAAAATAGTAACAACAAATATTTTTGTTTTCTTCTTTCAAACACCTTTTACTTAGTTATTTATTTATTCAATCATTGTGGCTAAGTTAATTTGTAAGCTCATGTTTTTCGTCTGCAGTGACGTCACCTGAAGATTTTATTAATAAAGTAAGATGAAAACAATAACAGTTACTACATAATATTATTTTTGACCTTTTTAAATTAAAGTGGAGATTAATTACTTTGTCTTAGAATAAAGTGAAAGGAGAGAATCTAAGAGTGTGGGTACTTTAGGTGATTGGTTTATTGTTGGAGAATAGATAAGAGGAGAGGCCTAATGTTAGCATCTAATGCTTCTACGTAAATTTAAAAATCGAGGTAAAATCATTCAGAACTAACCACCACAGTTTTTTATATTAGATCATCACAAATTTTAAATTTAATACATAAACAAATGTCATAACAATAAATATAATTAAATTAATTTATAATAGTAGGTATTGTTACAAATTTAACAATGCGTCTTCCGATTTTCATCCATCCATCTTTATTTTATTCTATTATTATTATTATTATTATTATTAAACTCAATGTTGTTTCAGTAACTACTCATAAAAACAAAATACATAAAATTATCGGAAAATTTATTTCTTCAAGCCTTTTTTTGATATGCAAAATCACTAGTACTAATGATCTCAACATCAGTATCGGTTATAATGTCTTCTCAATAGATAACTATTTTAAATCATTTAACATTTATTGTGATTTTGATGATCTCGGGTGAGATTTTATTTTAAATTTTGAAAACGAAATTATTAATGCTACAATCACATGAACAAATAACAATATTTTATAAGCAAAAATATAACACTTTCGATTTGGAGAAAAAAAAAATTGTAAGTCAATCAACATCTTATTAACTAACACTTGAAAAGATACAAAACAACTTTAATGTAACAAATAATCATTTAAAATTAAGAACATTATGACATATATAATATTCATGTATTTATTCGAATAAAACACTTTTTAATTACTTAGCGTTTTTTTTTCATTTAAATAGGGAAACACTTTTTCTTCATTAATGTCAAATTTTCATTATTAGATATATATTTGACAAATCACAAAGCTCACTTAAATCATTATTAACTTCATTATTCTTAGCCTCACTTTCATTAAATTTTAATCGATCTAAATTTTCAAGAGAACTCTTTATAATTTTATTAATTATTTTTCTCTTTTTTTATCTTCAGATAATATTTTTTAGACAGTGTATTATTATAAACTAGTTTGAACCCGTGCGTACGCACGGGTCGGTCTTTTTCTTAATTATCATATTATATTTTTATTACTAAAAGTTTGTTATTAAAATAATGATTTGGGTTTAAAAAAATTGTATCATAATTGTTAAAATAATAGTAATTATGTAAAAAACAGTAGTTAAAAAATAGTAAATATGTACAAAATTAATTTATGAATCCGTTAGTTATTTAAAATTTCATTGATACATAATTATATGAATTGAGCATGTTTTTTATTTCATAATTACATCTTGAATTCTCTTAGAAATGGAGTTACTATAAATAAAATTACGTATAATTTGTCTTAGACTATCGAGTATTATAATGTTTTTGGGATTTAGATTGAATACTAAATGAAACTTACCGAAATAATAATCGTTTATATATAATTGATATTAAAAGATTCTAAGTTTTGTTGTGATTGTTTGTACTCTTTAAAGAAATAATAATAGTTAGACTATCCAGTTTTATATTTTGGATATAGTAATTATACAAACCAAATACATTGTAATCAAAATGAATTCGTTTACAACATAATATTCATATTAAAGGGTAGTGCATAAAAACTAGAAGAGTGAACTTATAAAAGCCCATGCGGTTGTGTTGAATAGTAGGGTGCACATTAATGATTTAACTAAAATAGTTATAGTAGAAGATAACTCAACTAATGAATAAACTGAAAAAAAAAGGGAATTGACACATGGAAATAGGAGTTGAAATTGGATATCTAATCATATTTTTAAATTTGTACCACTTTCAAATGTTTATCTCTTCTATCGATGTAAACATGACATCAATAATTCGATAAAAAAAAAGAAGATACAGTAGTAAAATTAATTAAAACCTATAACTTTTAAAACATGAAAATTAATATTTGATGGACCTGTGAGGACACTCGCAGAATATGAGGAGAGTATACTGAGGAAGGCCCTGGAACTAAGGTGTGAAACGTGCTACCAAACGCTAATTTTCAGGGAAATTCGACCACAGTATAAGGATAAGGTTTAGTTAGGAATTCAGACATTTCGTTAGTTAGGAATCAATGTTGGAATTTGAGTTTCCTAGAATCAGAGCCACGGATCATGGCTCCATTTTCTTAGACACTAAAAATTTTATGATAGCTAAAATTTAAAATTATATAATTATTAATCATACATATTCTTAATGATATGAAATTCTTTAAAAATATTTAATTGTTTTCTCAATGCACATATGTCTTATAAATGATATTAACTATTCTTATTACTATTATTGTATAAAAAAGGTCGAATTAAAATCATAATCTCCAAATAACTGTCACAAAATAGATTAAATAATGTTTAAAATGATTCTTATTTTTACTAGATATTTAAAATGGTCCTCATTTTTGTAATTTGTGTTTTATTTGGTTGATGCCGTTTAAATCAGTAACAGAGCACAAGTGACACTGTTTGTATTTCGTTGCATTGAGCTGTGTTACGTGTATTGTACAAGTATGGTAATTTAGAAATCATACAAAACATCACAACAATCCAAGCACAAACAAACCCTAAAATAGAATTACGAAAATCCTAACCCACGAGCAAACACAACCCAGAAAATCCTAAACCCAATTACTTCATTGATGATTAACTGGAAAATTGGAATGAAGAGCGCGACTGCAATCCAACGATAAAATGACAAGTATTAGCAGGTTCCTCTGCAAATCCAACGATGAAATCGCCTCTAACGATGAAGAGCGTGACTGCAATCCAACTCAAGCCCTAATTGCAAAATTTCTCCCAAATTGAGAAGTTAACGTTAATTAGTCATCTGTACGATACACGTAACACACTCCAATACAACGGTAATACAAATAATGTCACATGTACAATGCTCCGTTACTAATTTAAACGGTGTCACAACAAATGACAAATAAAACACGAATTACGGAAATGGTGATCATTGTAAATATTAGATAAAAATGATGACCATTTTAAAAGTTCTGTCTAAATGAGAACCGTACACAACAAACACTACAAAAATAAAGACGAAAAAGATATTTAAGCCTTTCTAATTTATATTAAAATAACCTTTTAAAAAATTCTGATCAGGAAAGAAGTCGTTTTTTCACTTTCTATATAGTACAAAAAGAAATTCAAAGACTGAGAGTGGTTACATGTTAGAATTTTTTGTTTGAGTTGAAGAAAAGAAAAGTTTGTTTTGGTAGTACATAATCCGTTTTTGGGTTGAAAGATAAGGATAAATTATTATTGAAAGAAAGCGCGTTTGAGCGTAGAAACTTAGTCCCTAAGCATCAACTGTTACTGTTCCATTCCACCATATATCTCCCAGTCAAATACACACAAGTTCAAACTTCTTTTGTTTCGCAGAGATCACAGCACCATTCACTCACCACTCTCTGCTACTACTCCTCTCAAGTGGAAACTCATTTCACCACCATTCACACTCTGGTTTTCTTTTTCGACCTTCATCTGCGTTTTCAATTTACTTTAATTGAACCACGACTTTGATTCTTCATTTATTTTTCTGCTATGTGGATGTAGTTTGCATCATGAGCTTATTGAGGCCTTCTGCAATATACAACTTCGTAACAAGTTATCCTTCGCTTCGATGGATGCCGTGTCAGAGTTGGGGCTTCCTTCGATGGCCGGGTCTCGACGGATTCCTTAGGCTTATGGTCGTTGGACTTCTCTGGTCCACGTTCTCCGAGCTTCGCTTCATACCTTCCTCTTCTATGTTCCCCACTCTTCGTGTTGGTGATCGAATTATTGTGGAAAAGGTGCACGATATTCTTCTGCTTTTCCTCTTGTTCCTTTTCTGTTTCTTTCTTTCTTTGGATCGCGATCTACCTGTATACACTGGGATTTCGATCAATGTCACAGTTTTGGTTGTGCCAAATTGAATTTACTTCAATCCAAAATGGATTCCTATCTAATGGCTAGCCTTGTCCTTAGTTATCTTCTTTTCTCTTATTATTCTTAGTTTTTAATTTAGTGCACAAGATTGAAGGAAAAGATCTTGAAATTGACTGAGACGTTTGTCAAAATTAAGCTGTTTCGATTTACAAACTTTCCTCATAAGATGTTTTTATCTTCCAAAATCGCGTTCTTAGGTTAAATTTCCTTTGAATCATTTTACTCGCTGAACTTTCAGAAATGGGATCAATTGTTATCTCTATTTTTCTACTTTATCCCTCAATTCTAATTTTTGAATTTTAATTATCTTTTTATTGTAAGTTTCTCCAGGCTTCATATTATATCAAGAATCCTTCTATACATGATATTATAATATTTAAGGATCCAACACAGGTATGTTGCAATGGTATAGAATCTGTGTAGCCTACTTGCAGATCTCCAATTCAATTACATGATTGGTTTTCTGTTATGTAGTTATATGGAGAAAACACAGAAACTGTTTTTATTAAGAGAATTGTAGCAAAAGCAGGAGACGCTGTTGAGGTATAACTCTTCTACAAACTTCCTTTCTTTTTGCATTACACTGACATTGTGTATCTACTTTGGAAGTCCATGCCAAAATTACGAGGGCATAAAAAATTGATTTCTAAATATACTATCTTTGAAACTGAGGCTTTGTTTTTTCTCTTATTATTTGTTTTAGTGATCTAGTCTACCGTGCAGACTAGCCACAGTTTCATGTCTTATGACAACCATCGGTAATAAATTAGATCAAATTATATGTTTATGTCCTGACAATTAGTAATAGTATGTTGTATGAGCGTAGGAAAATAGCATTACGTCTTTTTCACTTGAATCTTCCGTCATCTTTCAGGTTCATCATGGGGTACTCTACGTCAATGGTGTTGCTCAGCAGGAAGATTTCATAGCACAACCACCAACATACACAATTCCATTAACCGTGAGATCCCTGTTCGTTGTTACGGTCCTTTTTCATTTATTTTACATTCAACAATTATGAATTGATCACTGATCACGTTAATGAACATGATAGTGTAGAAATTGGCAATAAGACATAAATGAGTTAATCTATTCGAGCTCAATTCATTATACTTAGGCCGGACAGTTTAAAGGAATGAAGTTCATGATATGCTTCACTTTACAAGTTTACAAACAGCTTGATTATGAATGTTTTACACAATTTATCTTATTTGTACTTTTAATAGTCTTATTGCAATAGACAATTGTGAGCATAAAGCTTTTTGGGTTAACTTAAAAGGTCGGTAATATCTGATTAATGGTGACCGCTGTACCTTCATCTGTTCTGCTCATCTCTTTTTTGTTCTGTGAACTGAAATGATTGATTAGTTCTGTATTTATTTGTTCATTGATTCATATTTTTCTTTTCCTCGTACAACTTGTGTCCTTGCAGACTGTGCCCAATGACCATGTTTATGTGCTAGGCGATAATCGTAATAACAGTTATGATTCTCATGTGTGGTAAGTTACTACTGCCAGATGTTGCTGGCTTTTTATTCTTTCCTTTTCTATTAATTTTAATCTTTTGGGAGAGGTGTGATTATCTGAATGTTTTGGTGTACAAAATGATTAATCTGTTTTCTAAATGAATTTTACGTCAGTTCTTCTCTTTAGTTTTGAAGAAATATGAGTGGTGAAATAAGAAAATATGGTTTTATAGAAGCACCTGATGTATACATAAATGTGAAACATTTATTTTTGCCTTTTATTAACAAATCTTCATTCTCTTTAGATTATATTGACATGAACTAAGTATTAGTATCTTTTACCTCCTGTTAATCTTGAACCTTACCGTCTGTGATGATGATGAATAGGGGACCACTTCCTATGAAGAACATAATTGGAAGATATGTCACTTGTTATCATAGACCAACAAACATTTGACCCAAACATCATTGAGATGTACTGAAGGAACTGGTGCCCTTTTCTATGGTCTGACCAATGGGACAGCATACTAGGAAATCTGATTTCCATGAAGAGTTTCCTCCAGCTGTTCCATAAATGATGCACACGCTCTTTGGCCACTCTTTATGTGAATGGATTCTCATATGCACGTAGCAGGCTTCCCACATTTAGAGCATGAAATTCATCTTTAGAAAAAATAAAGACATGTGATTCTGCAGGGTTCACTGTTAGTTGAGTCACATTGCACAGTATCTATTATGAATTGTGGTTAGAGAAATGAGTAAAAAACTGAAGCAAATATTGTTGTTGCTTTAGTCATTCTTAAGCCCTGTTTGTCTTGTGGCAGAAACAGGAGGCAGAGTCCTACAATGTTTTAGCTCACTGAGCTTTATATCTTCCCGACCAAGCCCTTTGGCAATATTCCTCCATTTGTTACACCTGAAAACACTATTATACAACTTATAATGAAATGTATTGTTGGGTACTTGTGTTGTTCTTCACCTTCCTTTGTTGATATGATTCCCAAGAGAAAATTATACTTTCAAAGATATATTTGACTCTGGTTTGTCAAAAGCTTCTTTTTGATCATTAGTTTTTTGTAGTAATTATCTTCAAAATGAAAATTGTTCTAATTTCCCATTGATTGTTCCTGCATTTTCTTTTATTATCACAGTGCATCGATTTTAAATCAACAATTTATGTTTAAAACATTTTTACATCCACTCAAGAATTTTCTTGAAAATACTCGTGCTTGATTCTCTGAGCTGTGAAAAAACTCATTCACCCACTTTGGTCTTCCATTCCATCATAAAATGTAGGCCAATCTGTGAAGAACATTCTTTTTTACGACAGAAGATGGCTTTTTAACATGACAATGTCTCAAAAACGAACAGCCACCCAACCTATGAAAATTGGTATCTGTAAGACTGTAAGACAGACAGTATTCGTAGATTGTTAGAAAATTCCTATATACAAATATGGCATATGTTCAAGATCGCGTAAGTGTGGTAAATAAAGAGAAAATGCAAGATATTTTTAATTTCTATATTTTAGTCTAACAGGTCAAGTAGTTTTGCGACTTTTTTTTTTTTTTAAATAACATATTTTTACCCTGTAAGTTATTTGTAGATTCCTTACGTTCTTACTTCATTCAAGAAAAGTACTCTAAGATTTTACGAAGATTCTCATACAATTCACATAAATTATACTAGAGAAATATTAACCATAATCTATGAGAAATCTATAAAATATGTTTTTTCATCTTCTTCTTCTCCAACATTCTTTTTCCAATCTATTTTTTTTTTTTTTGTGTTTCTTTTTTCTCTACATTTTCTTGATTCCTATCACACCTTACGATGGTTAACCATGAAAGAATTTTATAGACAGAGATAAAATCTTAATCCATTTATTAACCTCCTTTGGTTAACTATCAAATTGGTTACTGTATGTTTTTATTTTTATTATGATTTTTCATAATAATAAATAATCCTTATATTTTATTAAATTACATTTGAATCTATTAAAATATTTCACACGAGTCACATGATTGAATTAATTTACCAATTAATTCTAACATCTCTCACTTGACTCATGTGATGTTGATAACATTTTGCAATTTAATACATAAATCATAATGTGCGAATTTTACATTAATTGATTCCATCATTTTTCATAATTAAACATATAGAAATTACAAGAGTGCTCACACTTGCACATCATTTAATGAACATGCTCCCTTTCAAGAGTTACTATATTATCTCTTTCCAAGAATTACTATATTATCTCTATCTCTTTAATGTGATTTTACAATGTGGTGTAACTATTATTTTAAAGGGTCAACAATCATAAGATCAATACTAATGTGTTCTATTAACATTATACATTTTTGAACTTCTTCTTTAACGACAAAGTATTTCAATCATATATGTTTAATACCTTTGGAATATTTGTTGTTATTAGAAAACAATACTGTCGTAGAATTATCACAATAAATTTTCAGCAACTTTGCAATATTATCAACTACTACAATTAGCTTGAGTTGTGGCCTCAAAGCATGACACAAGTTCAGCTTCCATGGTGGATGCAACAAGGACAAACTGATAGGCGGAATGTATCATTTTTAGTATTTCGCGTAATGCGAGGTCTAGAAATAAAAGAATAACAAAGTTGGTGTAGATCCAGTGAAATGTACAACATTCACTGAAAAATGGATCAAATCCTGCCATAGTTGGAACCGATTTAGGGCATGGCGTGAGTGAAGGGATCCAATCCTAGCAAAGTTGGAACTGATCTAAACATGGCATGAGAGAAGAGATCTGATCCCACATCACTTGGTACTTTTATTTTTTCCGTTTTAGTGGTTAAGAAAAAGGATGATGATATTTTGACCTTTTTTTTACCCACTTTTAACTCATTACTTCAATCACCCTTAAATTATCACATCACACCATTAAAAGAAATCAAAATAGACAATTAAAGAGTGATTGAAATAGTGGGTGAAAAGTGGGTCAAAAAAAATGGATCTTACAAAAAATTAACAAAATAAATTTACTCTTACAAATATCAAATTATACTACTTACTACATAAAGGGTAAAATGGTAATCTAATTAATACTTCTATTAAAACATATTTTTTAATCTATCACATTAATAAAATCCCTCACAAACTTTCACCAATTTTATTTCCAAATCTATTCACAATCACCTTTAAATCCCTTAAAGAAAACAACACACAATTCTCTCTCAAATCCACTCAAACTCATTAGAGTTCAGAATTCCACGTAGAAGATGAAGACCATACCGGATATGGGAATTATCATAGTTGAGGTTCATGCAATAAAGAATAAAAAGCTTAATCATAAACTAATATACTTTGATACCAATTGTTGGTTTATGAAAACATAAATGTAATAAACCCTCCTATAATTAAACAGTTTCCAATACTTTAAAGGACTAAAAGAGGAAGCATACCTCATTATTGAAAACAAAGATGAAATATTGGTATATGATCTTCTAAATGTAGAGCACCTAAAATTTCTTCTTGATTATCTCTCTTGATGGGGTACGAGAGAAAAGAACAAGAATAATGTACAGGTGTGTCCACTAATGAAGAACAACCTTTATGTAACTTTTGTCAATTACTTACTTAATTCCAATATTTTTAATTTGGTCCCTTTATCCAATTCAAATAATGTTGTACCTACACATTTTGATATATCATCACATATATACATTTTTAACCATAAATATAACTAATTAGATCATTTTAATACTTTGGTTAATAATATAATAATCCTAACACATTTAAATATATATATATATATATATATATATATATTATAACACCAAATAT
>Ga0214542_1002511_pt1 | contig 37881 bp, 20 predicted proteins | sample CNSS1metaG_FD_160096 | JGI IMG/M metagenome (GOLD analysis project Ga0214542, IMG submission 160096) | Root nodule microbial communities from cowpea collected in UCLA plant growth center, Los Angeles, California, USA - CNSS1 | ecosystem: Host-associated > Plants > Roots > Nodule | place: USA...
TGCACAAAGAAAAACAAATGTATAATTAAGGGTATGATAAGACGAAAAATATCTTAGAGATCTAAGAAAACTTTTCAAATATCAACATATATACTCAATAGTTGAGAAATAACAAAAATTGTTTTAGTGAAATAAAATAGTTCAAATAAAACAAAAATTAATAATAATAAGTAAAAAAAAAATTCATATTACCTAGTAAATGAAATGTTTATCCTATTAAACACTTAAATTAAGAGTATTAAACATTTTCATGTGAAAGGAAAATATACAATAAATAAAAATATTCAAATGTTAGACATAACTTTTTTTTAATTTACATACATCATTTTAACATAATTACGTAAAGGTTATGATAAGATAAAAAATATATTGGAGATGTGAATGAGTTTCATGACAAACCAAATATTTAGAAGAAATAAAAAATAGAAAGAATATATGTATATATATATATATATATAGGGTTACTTAATTAATTGTGAATATTTTAATAATTTAAAAGAGGATGGAGATATGGCGGGGACGGGTATTATGGCGGGGATATATTCATCCCCATCCCCATACCTAATCAAAAAAATTGAGGATTCCCCATACCCATACCCATACCCAGTCAATGCGGGAATTCTCCGTCAAAACGGGGACGGGTTCGGACAATATCCACGGAGACAGGTTTATTTGCCATCTCTAATCACATATATCAAGAATAAATGTTTAAGTTGAAAAAACCAATTCCGATTAGAGTTGTTAAAGGAATAAGATATACTAATTTGCGTCATTATTGATTAATTATAGGAAATACTAATTTGCTTTTATAGAATAATTACATATATCAAGAATAAATGTTTAAGTTGAAAATACCAGAACTCTCAATTAAAGTTGTCAAAGAATAAGATATATATGTGCCATTATTGACTATTTGTAGGATATACTATTTTTTTTCTAGAATAATCACATATATAAAAAATAAATGTTTAAGTTGAAAAAACCAAAACACTCGATTAGAGTTGTTAAAGGAATAAGATATACTAATTTACGTCATTATTGATTATTCGTAAGATATTCTAATTTATTTTCCTAGAATAATCATATATATCAAGAATAAATGTTTAAGTTTAAAAATAAGAACTCTCTCTTAGAGTTGTTAAAGGAATAAGATATATGCTGAGAGTGGTTGTGATAAATACATTTTTAAGGACATAGAATAAGATTGAATAGTTAATTTATAACAGAGTAAAAAAGCATTAATATGCATTAAATTTAAATCTATAATTGATTGAAATCATGGATTAATTATGCGTTTGACAAACGCTCCAAATAATATTATTTAATCGCGGTTTCAGCCCAAACTACTCTATATACAGTGTACTTTTTCTTTTTTTGTGTGAAAATTTGTCGTTACAATTTAACAATCGCACGTTAATTTGCAAACCGAACATAAAAATTAAGCTTTTACATTATTCCTAACTGCATCTATCTAACTATCTACATGACGCAAATGTAGATAATATTCACATTCAATGATTTGATTCATCATTAAAATACTAAGTGACATGAAATACATAGCAAAGCTTAGTGGCTATAATCAAATTTGAAATCATCACATTTTACATAAACTGCTTAAGCCTTTCCCCACAAGCTCTTTTTAGTAATTAAAAAAGTGTTCATCTATTAATTTATAACACAATCAAGACTAGTATGAAAATTGACATTTTACCTACCATATAAAAGATGCTTCTCGATTAATTTCCCCTTTTTCCTTTATTGTTAAATCACTTCCCCCTTTAACTTAAACTGTATACATAAAGAGAGATTTTCTGTTTTCCTTCACTAAAACAAGTATTCTTATAGTGAAAAGTTTTAAGACTTATCTTCGGAAACGTACGTGCAATTGAAGTGAGTTTTGTCTTTTTTTTTAATGATGTTTTATATACGCACGGTGTTGGATCACGTTAGAACGTTGAAACGGATTGTAGCAAAGGAGAAAAAAAAGTTGTGTCCTTTGTGAGCATGGAGAAAAGTTAGGGATGAGTGTGGTTGATTCTTACATGAATATTACTCAAAGTCATGTTAATTTAGCGAACGAGTACCTTTCTCACCAACTATTACGTTAACCACTAACCTCACTCTTAACCATGGAATCCACCCACCGACGTTTTCCCATTTCTTGCTCCCTCTTCTCCTTTTGTTTTCTTCTCATTCAATTCAACCGATCTTATCCGTATTAACTTCACTACAGTTTCCACGCCTTCTCCTCCTCTCATCATCCAAAAACAACAACCAAAAAAGAACAAACATTGATATCACCCTCCAACTCAATCCACGAAACCCAAAAACACTATTCATAAATATGGCAAAAAACATCATAAGTGCTGGCTCTTCTTCAAAAACAGTACACACCTAAAATGAGGTTCATCATCTACAACAATACGAGTCAACATTAAGAAGAAGAAAACCAAAAAAAAAAAAAAAAAGTCCCTTCCTATATGATCATGAAATCATTCATTCATCCACGCCAACAATCTAGCATATGGATCTTTTCAATCTTTAACTAGCTGTCACTAAAGTAAGTTATGGTTATGGTTATCGCCCTTAACCAAAATTTTCCAAAAATAAAAACTACTGCAGAATATGGAATCTGATCCATATCTTCTCTCTCTCTCTCTATATATATATACTATGATTAGATGAAAGATGAAAGAAACCTAACTCTAACACCCATTAATTAATCACTAACTATGATTAATCTTCGAAGCCCACTTTCTTCCAAATGGCATTTCTGACACTGCGCAAATCCCTGCCTTTCAGAGTCCTTCCAATCCCTTCATGCACCGACAGAGAAGCCCCTCTTGTTCTGGCGAGATATTCATGAGGGGGTACCCTAATATTCCTAAGCCCTTGTTGCCCTTGGTTTGGTTCATCACCACAACCACCAAAGTTGTCGTCTTCATCTTCATCTTCACTCTCCCACCTGGGGTTGTGGTCCTTGTAGTCCTCCTTCAAGATCTTGGACCAATCGGGTATGTTAACGGGCAATGACGACGCTGCCGGCACTCTGTCTCTTCCTCCTCCGTCGACCTTGTTGCTGTTATTCCTCGAACCTCTCTTCGGAACAGATCGCGAACCCGAAGAGGGTAAGCCCTTTTTGGCGTGATCCGTGGCGGAGGAGTGGTGGTTCCACAAGTCGGCCTCGTCCAACTCGAACATGCCCTCTTGGGTTTGGCTCAAATGGGTGTCGGAGGTTGTCGGAAAGGTGTAACGACTGGGCTTGGAGAGAAAACTCTTCCTTGACGCCATTGATCACAAGCTTCTTCCTTTCTCTTTCTCTCTCTCTTGTTTTGTTGTTTGTGAGCTCTTGTGGGTGGTGCCTTTGTTTTCAATTACCGAGAGTTGAAATGCTACATTTATTTATATTGGTTTGGGAGTAATGGATAAAGCTAAGCTAACCCCGGTGTCTCTATTCGCTGTAATTGCCCTCACTTCTTTTAACGTGAAGCACCATTTCGATCTGCTTTATCTTGGATTCAGGAATAATGAACCAACACGTTTTATTTTTTATTTTAAAAATAAATAACTCTAACAAAGCTTTTCTTTTTAACCACATATATTTCATTTCCAACCAGCCATTTCACTGAAATTATTTAAAGTTGTTCTCGTGACAAATCATTAATAAAGATAAACGAACTTGCAAGAGATAATTTTAAATAAATAAAAGTTTTAAAATCATAAAATATGTAAAAGTAAATGAAAAATTTGAATTAAAAGTCATGTTAGTTTATTAAAAAAGAAAATATATTTCAATTATTTTTAATATGAAACTATTCTAAGTAGAAAATAATAATGATTACTCCATCTATTATTTGAACGTGTTTCTTTCATTAAATTTCATTTTCAAGAGTTCAATAAATATATATATGTATTTACTCCTTCATTTAATATACCTTTAATTTTTTAGTTTTTTTAATATATATATATATATATATAATAAAAAAGAATTATTATAGTACGCCTAATAATTTCGCCCCATTTAATAAATATTGAAGTTAAAATAATTCAAATATATATTTTTTTCTAATTTTAAAGACATATTTTATGAAAACAAAAGTGTAATAAAACTTCAGAAAAACGAATAATATTTCAAGTAGAATGATTGATGATATTATGTATTAACAATTGTCTGAATGTTATATAATAAATAATTTATTCAAAATTATATTAGAAATGAAACGACTAAGTGTTTTTGTGTGAAAAAATGTAAGTAACTACTATATAGTATTAATTAATTTTGTAAGATATGGATAAAGTTTTGGCAGTGATTAAATGAAGACATTAATGATGATGGAGGGTGTGTGTGTGTGTGAAAAAACGTGGGGCAGGAAAAAAGTTAATTATTAGAGAGAAAAGACATGTAGGATAAGAGTGAGTGGTGGGTGAATAAATGGATTTGGCACAGACGAACCAGGGAATAACACGTTGGCAGCGTACGTTAGCAGCGTACGTTAGCATGGTGTACTCATTGTTGAACTCAACCTGTTCACGTCTTTGAGTGAGTGAGTGCTGGAAAAGAGACAGATAAGGGCCAAAGTTATCCACTTCCAGAAAACGCACACGTGGACCAATGTTGCATCTCTTCAAAAAAAAAAAAAAAACGCGTACACAAAGTAAGACAAAACTTCTACGTTTAATAATAGTTTACTATCTCTACTATCATTAACTCTTCTGTCACATCACTTTCTAAAGCGATTGGATATGCTACAATTCTTCAATTTTATATCACATTTCATGGTACCGAAATAAATCCTACCAACATATTTAAATATGGATTAAATTTGTTTCCATTTTTTGTGTACTATATATGTACTTAGTTGTGTGGATAAAATCATCACCTACAAATGTGGTAGTTGCAATTTATATTTTATTTCAAAAAATATCTTCTTTTAACTTATGTTAAAAAAAAGCTACATTACATCTACTAAAACAAATCCTTATTTTAAATAGGGTTAAATATGTTTTTAATTCCTGAATTTTGACCCAAAATTAAAATTCGTCCCTAGTCGAAATTTTGATAAATTTTGGTCCCTAAACTTTAAAAAATGAATAAATATAGTCCTTTTAACTCAATTTTGTTAATTTCTTTTTAGATTTTGAATGCATTTCTCAGTAAATATATAATCGAGAATGTGTCAAACAACATAAACAACTCCAATATTAACATGAAACGCATTCGACATGTTGAAAAAAGTCAACGTAATTGAGTTAAAAAGACTATATTCATTTATTTTTAAAGTTTAAGGACCAAAATTTATCAAAATTTTGACCAGGGATGAATTCTAATTTTTGACCAAAGTTCAGGGACTAAAAACATACTTAACCCTTTTAAATATTATAATACTACGAGATTATTTTAAATATTATAATTTAAGGTTAAGAATAATTTTAATATGTATTTCTTTTTAATTTTTAAGACGTTCTTTTAGGAAAATACTCCGATTGAGATAGTTTTTTTAATGTGATAATTAATTACGATTTTTGTTTCATTAATTCTCGATAGGAAGAATAGTAAAATGATGTTTTCCTTACACCTTAATTATTGTTATTTTAGTATATTCAATAATCTTATAATTTTTAATGTTTTTATCGATGACTGCCAAATGGATTGGAATTGTGGTAGTTGATCCTAACAATATTATCAGATGGATTTGGATTGAATCAAAACACTTAAAAACTAAGGTCAAAGATAATTTAAATACATATATTTTTAGTTTTAAATTTTGAAGTAAACTTTATCAAAGATGGAATGGATACTAAAAAAAATATTATCTCATAGATATAATACTAAAGATATTATAATTAGTTTTTAAATAGATATTTGAAAAACTCTAGGATTATCGAGAAATCTAAGCAAAATAGATGAATAAAAGTTTCGTTCAATATATTCAATTCATTGAGAATTTTTCCATGCAAGCCTTTCTTTAGAATTATTTGGTTCGTCGTTGTTCATTTTGATTTGGTTTTGTACCAAATGGAAGAGATTATAGATTTTCTAAATGATTATTTAAGATAATATATGATACATATAGGTAGTATTAAAATGATTTAAGAATATTTTTTAATTAATTATATTATAGAAATTTACAAAGAATATGTGAATTAGAAACGAGAGTGAAATACACTTTTTGAACAAAACAAAATTCAACAATCACAAAATATAAAAATGAAATATTAGATAATAATATTTGGTAGAATTAAAAGAAAAATACAAAGATAAGAATAAGTGAAACTAAGATAAAAATATAGAGAATGAAATTCGATCATAAAGTTCCAAAGATTCATGATTGAATAAAAGAATAATGAATTAAAATAATATAGAAAAGTAAACAAAGAATTCCAAAATTGGAACAGATTAAAAGATTAGGAAGATATCACTTATCAAACCAAGATAAATACAAGATAAATACAATGAAAATCAATCATCGCTTTAATGTAAGAAATTTGAAAAACCCAAAAAAGAGATTATTTCTACTTTTATAAATTTTAAAAACTCTTCTACAATAGAGTGTTTTACCGTCTATAGTTTCAAAGAAAATAAAGGGATATCACACTCTATTTGTTAATTTATAGTAAAATGCATTTGATGATTATACTTTTAAGGCAAGGTTTTGAAACATAGAAGTATATTTTCAATGTTAGTGGATAAAATCCACTAAGTCAACAAAGATGAATATATATATATATATATATATATATATATATATATATATATATATATTAATATTAGTGATCATTGTTTCTCTTATTAAACTAAATAGATTAGAGCATTTATTATATTCAAAGTATGAATTTAGATAGAGTCGGTCAATCTAAGTCATTTTTCAACAAATTCAATAAAAATTTTATTAAATCAACATGTATAAGAATTTGCAATAAAGTCATAAACATGAAAAACAGTTGATTCTTCAACTATTTTATAGATAAATTCTTCATCAGTTTTTATATGATTATCATTCATTTAATTTCTAAACAAATTTTGAAATAACTAAACAAGTGTCAATTAACTTGTTTACACTCTTACCTATTTCAAGTATACACTCTTACCTATTTCAAGTATAAAGGAGTGATATTCTAAATATACTTTCCATGTTCCGAGTGTATATATTTGAAGTATTATTCTATTACCTCTTGAATTAAGCAAGCAATAAATTATTCTTGAACAGGTTTAAATTAATCAAACAAGTTTAAATTAATTCATTAAGTCTCTCTCCCATTCCAAACTTATACAGTAACATTCTATTCATACCTCACATTTTCCAAATGTCTATATGTGGGGTTCTATTCTGTTACCTTTTGAATTAAGATAACAAGTACACAAGTTTGAATTAATCAAACAAGCATAATTCATTTAGTTTCTCACTCGTTCTAAGCATATACAAGTAAGATTCTATTTACACCTCACTTTGCAAGTCTCTATGAGTGAACCTTTGTTTTTATCTCACATATTCCAAGTATATACATGTGAAATTTTACCTAAATAAAAAATTATTAGAATTAAGTAAATTGACCAAAATTTTAATTAAAGAATAAGATTGAATTATCAAAATGTTTTCTAAAATAATTCTAAACGTAGAAATCAGAGCTAAAAGATAACAGATATAATTGACTCTATTTTGAATAAATTTAAGAATACATAAAATCAACTATATTTTAAAGAAACTAAAAAATAACTCTTTAATTGTACATAACATCAAAGTTAACAACGAAATTACAATAGAATAAATCTAAGAGTTTTAGTTTTCCATGTGGAAGACTACACGAGACATAATGAAATAAATGACGTAGTGAGAATGACCGATGGTGAAAGATGGGTGATCTAGTGTATGTTGTTACTCATATTTTATAACAACCTTGGATGGAATGAAGATATTTCTTAGATTCACAATCTTCCAAACTTCACGTTGGTGATTCAAGGTAACCACTTTAAGTAAAACATCATAATTTTTAGCAAGTGACCGCTAAATGATCCTTGTTGATAGATTTCCCAACAAAGATTCAAGGAATTCAAAACAAGTATTATAAGAAGAATATTCGGTGTGCTAAACAACATATTCTAATATCGCCAATGACAATGTTAATTTTCATCTTCATTTTATATTATATGCAAAATATTCAGTGTGATAAACAACATATTCTAATTTTAGCTATTTTAGAGAGAATAAGGTGTATAGAAATGGTGGGGTGATTGATCAAAGTAAAAAATTATAGAAGTTGAAGAAAAGAAAAAGAAAAAAGCAAAAATAAAAAAGAAAATGAAAAAGTGAAAAAACCAACACATGTAATTTAAAAAAGGACACATGTCCAAAAACAAATGGTTGACTTGGCTCACTATTTGCCACGTCAAGAAAAAAGTTAACGTCGTTAGATGAGGAGGTCTGAGTTCATGCAATTCTTAAGTCTGAGGACCTAACAAGATCAAGCTTTGAAATAAAGATAAAACCAAAATTGCATTATAGTTCAAGATTAAAAAAAAAAGGCAATCCTTAATTTAATGTGGAAATAACAAATTTTAACAACAATTTTATGTTAACTATCATTAAGAGGCGATGGTGTCAATCTTGTAATTAATTTAATGTTGAAATGGTAGACTTTTGACGACGTTCTAAGTAAATTGTTGTTGTATGTAGAAACAATAACAATTACATAAATAATTATTGTTGAAAGTTTTTATTATGTCTCCACAACAAGAAGAGAATAAAGGTTGTAGACGAAGTAGAATAATTGTGCCTATGTGAGAAGAGGAAAATATTCTTTTTTTTTTTGCACTTCGCTAAGAAGAAGGGGAAATGTTTTACTACCATCATCATCAATATATTTGCTTTTTATATGTCAATGAAATAACAATATCTTTTTACGATTGATGTCTTTTTACCAACAAAAATAGTAATGTTTCCGATTTGAATATTAATGACAACTAAATCAACTATGATTCTAAAACTATAATTATAAAATAAAATATTGATTGAGTTACTTATGCTAAATATTTTTTCAATTAATTTTTTAAATAAAATCTCATATATTATTTATTTTTAATTTACTGAAAGAAATGTTAAATTACAGATGAAATTTTACTAATGAAAAAAATTTGTCAGAAAAACTTAATTTACCAATGAGTTTTACTAACGAATTTTAGAATTTTAATTACCAATGAATACTTTTATCGGTAATATCTGTTGATAAATTAGATTTTTAATTATTGACGAATATATATAAGTTAGTAATGAATTTGAAGGTAAAATTTGTCACTAATACTCATTTGTAATTTGTAATGTTTATTTCCAATATATATTTTGTCGGTAAAGTTTGTCAAAAAAACTTAATTTACCAACAAGTTTTACTAACGAATTTTAGAATTTTAATTATTGATGAATACTTTCATCGGTATTATCTGCTGATAAATTAGATTTTTAATTATTGACGAATATTTATCTCGGTAATGAATTTGTAGGTAAAATTTGTCAGTAATATTCATTTGTAATTTATAATGTTTATTACTAATAGATATTTTTCTTGGTAAAATGGGTGTCAAATTTTCCGCTTAGGACTTTGACCATGTCGTGGTAAAATTCGTTAATAAATCCATTAATAATTTTTTTTTAAAATTCTATCAGTAAATTTGTCAGTATTGGTTTTCTTTTTTAAATCTGTTAATGAATGTGTTAGTGATTGAATTTTTTAAAAATCTATTGATAGATCCATCGATAATTCCATTTTCTTAAAATTCATCGATAACTTCATTGATGATTGGATTATCATAAATTCATGGGTAAATCAGATGGTAAAATGGGTGTTACTCATTTTGTCAAATTTGACGAAATAATTTTTATAAATTAATTAGAGATGAGTGAAAAGAAGAAGAGAAAAAGAAGGAAAAGGGGAAGAAGATGGAGTTAAAAAATGAGGAGGAGGAAGAAGAAAAGGACACAGTGGCGACAACTGCAGAGGTGGAGGCAATGACGACAATTGCAAAGATGGTGGTAATAGTTGCAAAGGCAACACAGATATCAACAGAAGTGTGTTGGAAAAATTAATCTAAGATACAAAATAGAGTATGTTATTTTAAAATAGCAATGAGATCAAACTATTTTCTTTAAAATTGTTTTTATATCTTTTTATCACACCAATTTTATTTATCTTATTACTTTTATTATTTGACTAATCTTTTTGTAAAGTTTTTTAAGAACTAATTTATTAGAAATCACTTTTGTATTCGTTGGGAGACGACTTAAGGTTGAATTTACCGTTTTTATTTTTTTGACTACTATCTTTGAAGTACTGAAGTTGCAATAGTTTAGTAATATTAATTTGATTGCGTCAACATTATCAAATTTGGGGAGGAGAAAAAAAGAGAGGAAACATTATTTTTTTTTAATTTTATTGGTCATAATTTTATTTAAAATTCTTTATTGAATGTGGTTGGAACTTTTGTTCCTATTTTTCAAAGAGAATTTATGTTGTTTTTGATGATGTCCATAGGAAAATGATAGCCTAGAATAGCTTGAATTCAAACAGGACATAGATGTTTGTATGAACTTGATGTGTGCCAAGCTAAATGTGCTAAATCCTTCACACTTAGTTGATTAGAATGTTAATCTAATCTATTAGGCCATGTCTGATATGTGTGATGGTTAAATGTATTATTTTGTTGTTGCATTAGTTGATTAAAATATTAATCTAGTCTATTAGATTAATTATGGAACATGAACTTGAGCACTGTCATAACCTAGTTGATTAGCTAGATAACCTAATCAACTAGATAAACTAGTAACAACTCTACTTTAAAAATAGATTATTGCACCAGTTCGGAGTGACATTTTTTAGACACTAAAGAGAAGAGAAAGATTGTTGAAGAGTTCTTGGAGGAAATCTGCATTGGTTCTTCATTGTTCCTCAAGTTGTTCATTAAGAATTCAAGAAGATGATGTGATTGTGATATCAAGCCTTACATAGAATCAAGTGTTTTCTTTATATCCTTAATCATCCATTGAAACACTGATTTTTGGTTACTAAATTTATGGTTTCTTGTTATTGAAACTTTGTTGTTCTATCATTGTGACTGTGATAGGTATTGGTAATTACATGTAGTGTTACTGGTTGCATTTCTTGAAGGGTTTTTCAAGAGTAGACATGTCAAAGTGAGCCAACCCGGCTCACACGGGTTGGCTCACCACGAGCCGGGTTGAAAATGAGTGAACCCAACCCATCTCACTTTATGGTGAGCCAGAAATTTTGTAACTCGGCTCAACCCACCACGGGTTGGTGGGTTAAGTGGGTTGGCTCACCAACCCACCTAAATTTTTTTTTTAGTATTCAAATATTTAAATAAATTTTTAAGTAACCCATGAGATGACAATCATGGTAAAATCAAGAACCAATATTTTGATCATGCTCACCACCAATATATGAAGAATTATTTCCAAGAAAGTATCCATATAGTCTAAGAAAGCATGACTAATATTACAAATTTTCTGTTATGCTATTCAACAAAATATAAATAAAAAAACTATACATTTTTTTTCATGCTAATTTAGAAAAAATTGTTTATAAGACAGTTACTTGAGTAATTTACTATAAATATTATAGTTAAAGATTAAAGTATCAACATATATAACTTGACAATCAAATTAATTAAACATTCAAACTATTCAAATATAATTAAGCAACATTCTAGCATTTAAAAATATGAAATTGTGAACAAATATAATAGGAGTAGTAAATAATTATTAAAATATTTTAAAAAAATTGTAAAAAAATGTTGGTGGGTTAAGTGGGCCAACCCACCTTCAACCCGGCTCGAACCCGTTTAACCCGTGGGTTAAGTGAGCCAGATTAAGTTCAACCCACTTTTGAAAAAGTTGAATTTTTCTCAACCCAACCCAGCTCGAACCCGTGGTGAGCCGGGTTGGCTCACGGGTTGAAACCCATTTTGACATCTCTATTCAAGAGTGTGTATCTAGGGTCTAGGAAGTACATATGTGGATCTTATATTGTCCTAACTCTTGATGTTATAATGAAATTTCTAGTGTGGATAGCTAGAGACTGGATGTAGATTCAATTGAATCGAACCAGTATAAATCTTGATCTCTCGTGTGCTCTCTTTTCTTTATATTTTACATTTTGCTAAGTATAAAGGTTAAAAAATATGCATTCTTAAACTCATCTTGTCAATTGATTAAGGATTTCATTTAAAATTGGTTTTAAAGTGAAAAGAACAAAAAAAATTTATGAAACCAATTCACCCCCTCTTGGTTGTGAAATATTGGTACATCAAATCTAACACGAACAATATACATTATCACGATGCCTTAATGAAAATTATTCTTAAGATCTAAAATTTAAAGTCTCAAATTGTGAATATAATATTTATGTTGAAGATGTTTTGATAATGAAAAAGGAAGATTAATTTATACAAAAAAAGTTTTACCTCTAACTAAGCCATAAATTACTATCTATTATAAATTTTCTATTTTTGTAATAATTGTTTTAAAAATATTAATAACGATTTTTTTATTTAATAGAAACATTAGAAATTATTAATACATCTCAATTATATACCACTAAAAGATATATTAAATAACATGTATACAAATTATATTTTTAACATTTCAAACTCATGTATATGTTAAACCAAAAACACTTTCTATGTTTATCCGCCACCCCTTTTACGCTGTTTTTGTTTGATGGGATTAACTGTTCACACAAACTTACAAAGACGGATGTTGAAAATGAAATGTGTTCATATGCGATAATTTGTGACGATTTAAGAGTGCAAAAAATTGGAATCCATGAATTCTTGAATCATGGGTAGGATGCAAAGATTTGAGAGTATAGGTTCGAATTTTACATTTTTATCTTTGTAACGTATTATATGTTTTGTTTAATGTGTGTGGGTGTGTGAAATAGTGTGTGTTAGGAATCTAAGTGTGAGTCTAAGTCCCACATTAGATAGAAATGAGAAAGTAGAGCACTATATAAGGATAAAGACTCATAAACCCATCGCCTTAAGGTTTTGGGTTGAGAGTGGTCTCAATGCTTTATGTGGTTGGGCTCAAGTCTCATTGGTGTTGTGTCTCTCTAATGAAACCTCCTCCCTATAAAGTCCTAATAGTGTGTGAACACCGGTTATGATTATGTAATTAGTGTTGTGTGTGTGAATAATATATTTATTAATAATATATCTATTGTAATATATATATATATATATATATATATATATGTGTGTGTGTGTACTATGCTTGGTCATTGTTTTTTGGGTTGGAGTTTGTTTGGCTTGTTCCAGAGTTTGATCCATTGCTGGCTTATCAAATAGTGAATCTTTTGGTATTGTATTCCCTAAACTACCTAGATTAGGCTAGTTGGCCAGGTGTGAGTGCCCTCTGATCTACCGATTGAGCTATCTTCCCTTTCTTCCATTATGTCTGAAAGTCCTTGCACTTTTTCTGGCTTCAGTCAAATATATATATAATTAAAATATTGTTAAAAATATAATGATTAATAATATATATAAAATAATTATTCTTAATCTTAATAGTTCATGTATATAATAATTAAAATATATAATAATTAAAATATAGTTAAAAAATAATAATATATATAATAATAATTATTATTATTATGTGTATATAATAAGTAATAATATTAAAAATTATATATAAATATGTATAATAATTAATATAATTAAAATGCTATTAAATTTTAACATTTTTAACTCATCTAATAATCATTTAATATTAATTTTTATTATCAAAGATATTTCCGTAATCTTAAAATTTTATCTATTAATTTGTTGTAATCTATCATGTAACTCAAATCATTCACTAATTTTTTAAAAATTTATTTCTAAATTCACTTACTTTACCCTCTAAATACACTTAAATAAACAAATATATCCATCTACTAAAATATACACAAATTCATTTTCATAATCTTCTTAAAAATTATTTTATCAAGAGGACACAAACTTAGACTTTAGATGATACTACTAGGCTGCAAATTCCACCATCTCTGGTCACAACGTTGAACTCAAGAACAACATTTACAACGTTGGATATTCTTTTTGTGAATAATTGTGCGTAGTCTTGAAAAAAATTTCACGTTCAACTAATAGTAATCCTTACGTTCATAAGATAATTGAGTATATATTTGATCTTAGTGAAGTGTTATTTATATTTATTAAAAAAAATAATATTAATATGTAATTATATTTAAATTGAAATTTTGTTTTTTATTTTATAAACAAAAATATAAGTTTAATTCAACCTTAATTAAGTAAAAAATATTTATTTTACTTGTATATTATAAATTTGTTTTCTCATGTAAATCTCTAACATTATGTAAATAAAAAAGCAATTTTCATCTTAGAAATTAATTATTCAAAATTAAATTAATTTAAAATATAAATTCGAAATGATATTAAAACTTATTTTAGAGATAATGGTAAGATTTATGTTGTCACTTATTATTTTTTTTTTAACAATCTAATTAATTAATCAAAATAAAATGCCATTGCTTTATGTTAATGATATCCTCAAACTTTATTCCTAACAAAGATCATTTTTCAACCAAAACAAAAAATAAATAAAAAAATAAATACATCACCAGTTCATATTTCTTTCTCTTTTCATTTTCTTTCTTTTGCTTCCAACATATTCTCACCCATTCCACTTAAAGAGAAAAAGAAAAGCTGCTTCTGAATATTTTAGTTTCAACTTTCAAATCATTCTGGAAAAAGGAGTATAAAAAAAATGTGTGAATCCTAATAATGCAAACATGTTCGTTGATATCTTCCCTCAGTATACTTATATTAAACACCACGTAAACCACATGTTTTGAAAAGTAAGAACCATAGCTAGGAATGGAATAGCCCTGCACACTATCTCTTATTAGAATATACGCATCAGAGAAATTGTATTAGTTAGTAGCTTAATAACTTCATTATTTTAATATTCTTCTACACCCTTTTTAATTTTTTGGATGGGTATTTATTTATGTATTTTTGAAATATAATAATTTGATTTCTTCATTCAAATTGATAAAAATGTTAAAAAAAAAAGGTGAGAATGAGATAATTATGTTACTAAAACGTCTCATGATTTTTATGAGACATTAACAACACACGTCTTACGTTACATTTTTGTAACAGTATTATTTTAATTTAACAGAAAACATTAAATTATTAGGACTATAAGAAAAAAAAATGAGACCTAATCAATAATTTTAAAAATAACGGAACAATATTAAATTATAGTATTATAAATATGTTATATAAGTAAGCCTATAAATTTTAAAATTAAAAAAAAAAAGTTTCACAAGACCGTCAAAACGCTGGGTGGATCTTGAATAATGAATGGTGGAGAGAGAGAGAGAAAAAAATGAATACTAAAATATCATTCGTTAATTAAAAATTAAATAAATACTGTAGAGATTAGAAGATCGTTTAAGAGTAAAAATAATTTTATAAATATTCAAATGTTTTATTATTAAAAATCAAACTATAAATTATATTAAAACGACTTTTAATTCATAAAAATTTTCATTTTTCTAAAATTATTTCTGTCATCTCTTTAAATTTTTGACCTCATCTCTTATTTTTATTTTTTTAAATTTGGGCCTATTTTAGGACTCATGATATTGAAAACAATACATATGTAGGATTAGATTTGTAAATATAATAAGTCTTCTTTTCACTCTTTTCTCTAATCAATTTTGATCCTCTTGCAGGTTAAATATTGTGAGCTAATTTATATTTTATATTATTTAGTAATTTTATTTATAAACAGTTATTTAAATTGACATTATAAGTATAAATAATAGAATAGAAATTTAAGTAAGTGATAATAGTGTAATGTTATTAAGTTAAAATATAAAATAAATTTATATTTATTAAAAATAAAGTAAAATGAATAGAAAAATTAATTGTTTAAATAAAAAAAGAAAAAAAAATAAACAGTTTTATAGAAAATAAGTAAAAATAATCGTTAATTTTAAAAAAAATAATAAATAATTATATTATAAATAGTAGAATTGATATTATGAAACATAGACAAAAAAGAGAAATTTTTTTTATATATTTTAAAAAATTTAATAAATAATTGTATTGTAAAAGATAGAATTAATATTATGAAATATAGATAAAAAAGAAAATTATCTTTATATGTTATATATTATATGTATATTATAGAAAACTATATTTGTTATTATTAATATTATTATTAATTGGAATGAAGTTCTTACTTATTATGTTAAATTGAGCATAATAAGTATATGTAGCACAGTTCTCTTCCAACAAATATAATATTTGAATTTTGAAGTTAATAAAATAAAATAACGCTGAAATACATGGGTTAATTCACATGTTACATATTTATAATAGAAATCTTACATACTTTTTTTCTCTTTCCCAGAATAAAACGTCTCTTTAATTTTGTATGTTTTTATTGAAAGAATCAAAATTCATTCATGAATGTTTTCACATGTTACATGTTTATAACCAAAATTGGTGACAAATGTCATTCACACAAAATTTGTTAAATGTGTTTATTACAGGTTCGATGTAGCGATAGGGACTCTATTTGATTTCTTTCGTTTTAAAAAAATTATTTTTTAAACAACGACGGATCCGAAAAAATTCTCATTCACACAAAGAAAAAAATATCAGAGTTTTTCAAAACTTATAATTATATTATGAAAAAGAATATTTGTTTCATTAGAGGTTGAAGGAGGGAAAACTCCTATGAAATAAAAAAAGAAGAAAAAAAAAAGACCTTTTTAACAATTTCATTTTGATGAAATGTTGCCACTCAAGTGGTTTCTTGAAGAATACTTTTAGTATTTTAAAAATTAGTAAGAAAGAATTTTTTTTTTCGCTATCAAATCTTTATATTTTTAGCTTGCAATCAATCTAATCTCAGTAAGTAAAATAAAATTTTGTGAAAGACTCTTGACTTCAATTTTAAATTTTAATAGATGAATATGCTATCTATGGTTATCAACATCACTATAAAAGTATTAGTAACCATCAATGAAAGAAATAAGGATCCTCGTATACCAACATAAATAAGCTTAAAAAATTTGTGCATTCGAGTATATTGGAAAAAGTTAACTCTTCATGTTAGATACTATGATTTCTATCAAAATGGATATTACAAATTAAATTTTAATATTATCTTGAAAGGTGAATTAAATTTTTAATTTAATTTCACAAAATTTATATTATTTTTATAATTTAGTTATATTTCTAATTAAAGTTGAATTTTCATCGAAAAATATAGTATATTTTGTGACAATTATTTTTCTAAAGCATTTAAATTAAAAAAAGTATCTTTTATTCTTTTAAACGTCTTCCTTACAATTTATTTTAGCTTTTTCTTTAATAATGTTAAAAGATTTAAAATTAAAATGACAACATTTACTAAAAAATAAAAGGAGATTTTATTTCCGAACACTATTAAAATTCTAAAATTTAACATTAGTTTAATATATTATTTAACGACGGGAAACTATTACTAGTTTCTTTCTGTAAGTTAATTAATTGCCGTAAAATTTGACGCTACAAATATATTATAACATCAATTTATTATAACAAATAAAATAATTGTTATTAAAATTGTTAGTAATATTTAACTAGTTTTAAATTAATTATAAATCTTTTTATATTAAACTAGTAAAAACACATGCACAACAACGTTTGTGAATTCGATTTTTTAATTTTTATAGAAATTCGAGTTAAAATTAATAAAAAATATATAATTAATCTTTAAAATAGTTGTTAAATATAAAATTAGATAAATAAAATATGTATACAAAATAAGTATTTTAAAAGACTGGCAAAAGAGGTTTTTAGATTTACGGTTAAAGGTAAACTATTTATTTATAAAATAATTAATTTTTAAAATAATAGTTAAAGGTAAAATTGAAATAACGAAATGTGGACACAAAATATGGTATCCTCTTTATATATTATTATAGATACTTAATGATGGTTATGACTATTAACAAGTTCAAAAATTTTAAAAATTTAGTGGCAATTATAACCGTCAATGATATTATGACTTTTTTCAAAATAAAAAAAAAAATTGAAAAAAGATTAACAAACCTAAATTCTATTTAAATATTGTTTATTTAAATTGATGTATGCTCAGATAATATGTTTTTGTTTGCAAGTAAGCATTTCACACAGAAACGTGGTTTGAATTTTAAACTACACATGTTTTTGTCATAATTTGTCATAAGCCATTACTGTTAAGTGGAAAATCAAATTTTCTTTTGTTCTGAGATATGTAGGGCTCACATTGATTGTATTTTGTAATTTGATGATCGATGCTCAGACATTCCAACTTGAAGTATGCGCACTAACCAAAGCTTTCTGACCTGCATCATGTTCGAGAGTAAAAGCCAAGTTCATAACTATCATTTTGATGTCCATTTGTGTTGAAAACCCTATAACCATTACAAAACCTATAGTTGCCCCAACAACTAAAAATCTCAAGTTTGTTTCCAAAAGGCTTTACATTTTCTTAACTCTAGAGAACCTGAAAATTGAGGCCATTCGCACGAACCTGAAGTTGATTTTGACTATCCAATGTGAAAATCACTAGCAAGATTATAAGCTTTTCTGGACCTTCTTTTAAAGTATAAACTTTTGAGGTAACATCTTAACATTTATGTATAAATGTGTATTCTTCAAGGTTTTGGCTTCTTAAATTTATTTCTCTTCTACTAAAGATGGTGATGGTGATGATGAGGATGATAATCACAATGTTAAGAATCCAAGTGTGAGTCTAAGTCCTTGTAATAGTGCTAGAAAACCAGAAACAGAGTTCACCAATAAAACAGTAACAAAAATCAACAAATCTATAATGTTCAAATTGCAGTATTCAAAGTGAAATAACAATGTTCAAATTACAGAGGCTGAGCATATAGGGATTGCTCCAGCATCCATTCCTGCAATTATAGGGCAACAATGAGATTAGGGGAAGCTAATTGTGGCATTGAGAAAGGTACCCAAAGGGAAGGAGGACTGCAAAGAGAATAATAAGGGAGAGAGAATTTTCCATACCAAATTCGTTATCATTCCACTATGAAATCACGTCATTTAGTATTTTCCTTTCTTGCACGTGTGCTCCTACGTACACCTCCCTCTGACACGTGGTTTGTAGGCTCAACAAACTTTTCCTTGCCCTTCATATTTTCTAATGTGTTTGTTACATTACTCTCCCATTTGACAGTAACCTTGTCCTCAAGGTTGAAATGAGGATAGGCCTTCTTGAACTCTTTAATCTCTTCCCAAGTGTTATCATCATCACGCAATGAATCCCATTGAACAAACACTTCCAAACTAGTTTTTTCGTTTCTTTTAATGACACGATTATCCAAAATCCGATATGGCAACATCACAGGACCACATTCATTTGTCGTGAGTGGCAAGGGAAGGTATGGTTGATTAATAACCCCTTGAAACTTCTTCAACAGGGAGATGTGAAATACTGGATATATCTTTGCAAATTATGGCAATAACAATCTGTAAGCAACTTTCCCAATCTTTTCCAACAACTCAAAAGGGCCAAAATATCTGAGACTCAAGTTTTGGTTTTTTCTTAAAGCAACAGAACTTTGCCTGTATGGTTGTAACTTAACCAAGGCTAAATCACCCACCTCCAAGTGTATATCCTTACGTTTCTTATCTGCTTGTAGCTTCATATAGTTCTGAGCTTGATTTAATTTCATTTTTAGCTTTGTTAACAAAGCATCACGGGCCTTGAGGGACTATTGTAAGTCTGGAGGATCCTTCTCATTATACTCGTACCTGATTAGAGAAGGGGGTAACTTACCATAGACTGCTTGGTAAGGAGACATTGAAATGTTGTGATGAAAAGCTGAATTATACCAATATTGGGCCCATGGTAACATATCAGGCCAATCTTTAGGATGGTCAAAAACAAAACACATCAAGTACATTTCTAGAGTTTTTGTTTAAATTTCCGGTTTGACCGTTAGATTGGGGATGATAAGCCGAAGTCATAGTCAAAGTGGTGCCCTGCGACTTAAATAATTATTTCCAAAAGTTATTGATAAAGACTTTATCTCTATCAGAGACTATGGTTTTGGGAAAGCCATATAACTTAACAATATTTTGGATAAAAGCTGCTGTCACAATTTGACTGTTAAATCCAGATTTTAAGGGGATAAAGTGGGCAAATTTAGATAACCTATCTATTACCATCATGATATTAGAATATTCGTGAGAGAGAGGTAAGCAAGTGATGAAGTCCATTGTAATATCCTCCCAAATAAGGTTCGGAATTGGCAGTGGCTGCAGAAAGCCAGTAGGTAAAGATTATAAGACTTTAGCTTGTTAGCAAATGACACATTCTTGAATAAATTTTTGGATATCCTCTTTCATTTTGGGCCAATAGAACTGAGCACTAATTCTCTTCAAGGTTCTTGTAATTCCAACATGGCCTCCCACTTTTGAGGTATGAAATTCTGTCAGGATCATTTGGAGTAATTTCTCATCCCTTGGGAACATAATTCTCCCTTTCCAAGTAATCATATCTTGCTAGACAACATACTCCCCACTTTTCCCTGCATTCTCAATACAATCTTGATAAATTTTGCTCAATGTTGCATCAGTTTTTGTAGCAGTCGCTACTGATTGAAACCAAGTATGTGAAGGTGCAGACCAAGCCATTGCTAATCTCCAGGACAAGGCATAAGCAAGGATGTTTTCCTTTCTAGGAGAATATTGAATTTTGAAGTCATACCCAAAGAATTTGGGTAACCACTGTTGTTGCTCAAGGGTTTGAAGTGTTTGTTCTAAAAGTTCTTTCAAACTTTTTTGGTCCGTTTTAATCACAAATTGATGGCCTAACAAGTAATGTCTGAATCCGGACATGGCCTCTGTGATTGCATAAAATTCTCTAGAATAGACAGATTGCTTCTGCATTCTTGGAGATAGCTTCTTAGAAAAATAAGTAATGGGGTGCTTATTTTGACTTAAGACAACACCAATACCAGATCCTAAAGCATTGGTTTCCTAAACAAAAGGTGTAGCAAAATTTGGAATTGCTAACATTGGTGTTGTGGTAAGAGCTATTTTCAATGCCTCAAATGCTTGATCTGCTGTTGAAGACCATTTAAAAGAGTCTTTCTTTAGGAGATCTGTGAGAGGGGCAACTATCTGAGCATAACCATTTACAAAACGTCAGTAATATCTTGTAAGGCCCAAAAAGCCACGCAGTTGTTTCAAGGTTTTTGGTTCAACCAATTAATGACCGATGTCAGCTTGTCCGTGTCCATTGCCACTCCATCTCCTGATAAAGTGTGACCCAAATAACTAATTTGTTGTACGCCAAATGTACATTTGGAAAATTTGGCAAAGAGCTAGTTCTGTTGAATAATCTTGAGCACGACCTTAAGATGGTAAAGGTGATCCTTCCAATTAGTACTATACGCTAATATATCATCAAAAAACACCAGAACAAACCTCTTTAATATGCCACTGAAAATTTGATTCATTAAGCCTTGGAAAGTTGTAGGCGCATTGGATAAACCAAAGGGCATGACCAACCATTCGTATAGCCATTGATCAGTTTGAAAAGCCGTTTTGTAACGATCATTCGGATTTAGCAAAATTTGATAATATCACGAGCGTAGATCCAATTTTGAAAAATAACAATCTCCATACAGTTCATCAATGAGTTCATCGACTATAGGAATAGGAAAGATATCCTTGATAGTGGTGGCATTGAGAGCCCTATAATCATTACATACACGCCAGGTTCCATATTTCTTTTTAACCAAAATAATTGGAGAAGAAAATGGACTAGAGCTTGGTTGAATTAGACCCTCCAAAAGCATGTCGTGTAGTAATTTTTCAATTTCCTTTTTTTTACTATGAGGGTATCTATAGGGCTTCACTTTCACAGGATTAGAACCTTCTAGTAGAGGAATGGAATGAACATGGGGACGAGGTGGGGGTAATCCACTAGGAAGAGCAAAAATTGAGCTGTATGTGTGTAATAAAAGAGCCAATTCGGGCTCCATATCCTCTGTAAGTGGTAACAGAGACACTAATTTCATATCCTCATCTATCACTTGCATGCTATAAATTTCAGCAATAGCATTAGTACGTACCATGTGCTGGGTGTGATGCAATTGAGCCGAATTTGCCACCATATCTCTATCACCTTGCAACGTGATATATTTCCCGTCATGTAAGAATTTAATTTGGAATGACTCATAATCTGCAAGATGAGGGCCCATTGTTTTAAGCCAACTTGCACCAAGGATGAGATTAGCACCTAAAATGGGAAGTAAAAAGACTGGTAACATAAAAACATGCCTTTATGTCTGGAGGGTGAAATTTTGTATTAACCCTTTTGATTCCATATAATGACCATTTCTGACCATCACCTTGAACATGAGTGTTGGCTCAATTGGAAGTTTCAGACATTTGGCAACTCGAGGTTGTAAAAAATTGTCAGAACTACCGCCATCAATCAACACTGTAATTGGTAATGTGCCCACATGTGCTATAAATTTAATAGTACCCACTCCTAAGCCTCCTTTCAAAGCATTAAGAGACAAATGATGATCCTCACTCTTTTCTAATCCAGTGTTTGTACCTTGGGCATCAATATTTCCCACCGAATTAGAATTCTCTTCACATAATTGCAATACATATAACTGTCGGTTGGGACATTTGTGGCTGAAAGAGAACTTCTTATCACAGAAATAACATAAACCCTTTTCTTTACGCAATTGCATTTCAGTTGGACTTATTCGTGTCACATTGGCACTTTTGTACGGTGGTCCTGGGGGGTTGGGCAATAATGGAGGTAAGGTGGGTTTTGCCATAGGTACTGTGACTGTCAGAATTATTTTGGCTGCTGTAGTATTTGAGGTGCTACTAAGAGAAAATGGAGGATATTTGTTTGAATACGAAATAAGAGCTTTCGAAGGTGACATATATTTTTCTTCATACAACCTAGCTAAGGCCACTGCTCTGAGTAAATTGGGAGGAGATAAAACCATGACATCTCTCTTAATATCAACATTTAAACCACTAAGAAAACAGTTCAATATAGCTTCATCGGGGAGGCCTGCAGAATGATTTGCTAATGAAAAAAATTTTAAGTGGTAATCAGAAACTGACCCATTTTGTTGCAGCTTAAATAGTTCAGCCATAGCGCAATCAAAGGGAGAATGACCAAATTTTAAGGCGCGGGTGACAGCTGGCCATATTTGCACGACATTCATCTTCCGCAGCATCTGGAACCACGACAATACCTCCTTTTCGAAATGCATAGAGGCTTCAACACGTTCCCCATCAGGTGTATGGTGATAATTAAAGAATATATCAGCTTTGAAAATCAAATCCAAAACGGATGAAGAACCATCGTAATGGGGAAACCTAGAGAAATATCTCTGCTCACAGCAACCATTGTTAATGGAGATGCTTGGACCGGTGAACTTGAGTGCGAAGAACTTCCATGTGTGTTCAGAGAATTCAACAGTAATTGTTGTAAAACCACTTTAATCTCTTCCATAGATTTTTCTTGCGCCTGATTTCTAACGTCCATTATTTTTTGGAGATTGTCAAGCGTCGTGTTCAAACGACGAATGTCTTTGGCGTGATTGTGAATCTTGGTCTGCATCTCTTTCATTCGTGTGTTCTCCGCCATGGAAGCCAATGAAAGCACCAATGTAATAATGCTAGAAAACCAGAAGCAGAGTTCACCAATAAAATAGTGATAAAAATCAACAAATCTGTAATGGCTCTGATTTATTGGGAAAAAAGGTGCAATGCCAATACATTCTGAAAAAAGGAAATAGTATTCAAAGTGAAATAACAATGTTCAAATTGTAGGGGTTGAGCATATAGGGATTGCTCCAACATCCATTCCTGCAATTACAGGGCAGCAATGAGATTAAGGGAAGTTAATTGTGGCATTGAGAAAGGTACCCAAAGGGAAGGAGGGCTGCAGAGAGAATAATCAGGGAGAGAGAATTTTCCATACCAAATTCGTTATCCTTCCACTATGAAATCACGCCATTTAGCATTTTGCTTTCTTGCACGTGTGCTCCTACGTACACCTCCCTCTAACACGTGGTCTGTAGGCTCAACAAACTTTTCCTTACCCTTCACATTTTCTAATGTGTTTGTTACAGTCCCACATTGGTAATAAGTGAGAAAGTAGAGCACTATATAAGAATAAAGAGTCATAAACTCATTGCCTTAAGGTTTTTGGTCGAGAGTGGTGTCAATCCCTTATGTGTGGGTTGGACTCAAGTCTCATTCTACAAACCTGACACACAATAATGTAATTTTGCTTTTTAAATTCTAAAGAATCCACCATGCTACATCCTCCACCATTTCCAACCCTTATATAAAGATTTCTCAGCTTACTCCTTATTCACACACATTCTTGTTCCCTCCCTTTTCTCCCTCTAGTCCCTTTCATTTTGCACTTGGACGAGTGTTTTCTTTGAGGAGAAAAAGAACACCCGATATTTCATTAATAGTGTTCCTCTTTATCATATTTTGGTGCCACGTAACAGTGTACCTCTCATGCATCACTAAACTACACAAACCTTCACTTTGAAACTAATCTTCCGTACAAACACAACTAACTTGGACCTAGGTTTTACATTCATAGATCCAGGTTCATAAACAGACACAAACTAGAATAAAAAAGAGTATAAAACCATAAATCAATACTAACAAGCAATGGTTCATCACCGGATCACAGCAATTCAAGTTAAGGTTCAAAAAATTGAAGTTAGGTTTATAACAGGATGAAACTAAGAAGTTGCACTGAGAAGAAAAACAAACAAAGAAAAAATTAGCTACTATAAAGGATGAAAACACTTACGAAATGGATTTTCATGAAGAATGAAATGGCTCTGACATAAGAGAGAATGATTTCAACTATGAGAAGAGATGATGATTCGTGTGCGAAATGAAATGAGCATTATGCAATAGTGTAAAAAAAAAAAACTTAAACGGTGGGAAACTTGTAGTGAGAAAGAAGGATTTTGTTTGCCATAGGAAGAGAAATGAGCTCATATGTTATGTTACAATGGAAAGATAAAAATCTCGTTAGGGAAAAAATAAAGTAAAAAAAAAATAAATATCTTTAAATATAATATAAATTTAAAACTTTTTAAAAATTAAACTACCAGAAAATAGTTGATACTATAAAATATTTTTGTTATGTTGAAATGAATTGAAACGAAAAAGAACTATATTTCTAAACAAAGTCCACGAGAATTACAAATATTTTAAAAGCAATAAAGGAGTCCAAGAATTAAGGAAATTTGAACAATATGGGCAAAGAAATTTGAAAAAAATAGAAAGAAGCAATAGCGTTTATATGGAAAGAAAACAAGGATTATTCCAAAAATAAATAAAAAATATGTTATTGGATGAATATGTTAATCTGAAAAATATGTGAAGTGGTACTTATCAAAAAGAGAACTACAAACAATAAAACTTTAATTTTTACTGTGTACTACCTTGTGAGCCCATCAAAACAGAACCCAAATATTGCCAATCACGTTAAATCAAAGCTAGGATTTATCTTCCTACACACCCTATCTTTTCTTCCCCTAACCCTTAATATCAACGAAATGGCCTTCCAAATGACAAAACAGGAGTGAAGTATTTGAAAATTCGTAATCCAAAAAATTATAAAAACACGTTTAAATTATGAATTTCTAAATTGGTCAAACACCTCTCTAAATATTAGTAAAAAGAATATGGAATTATGAAAAATAAAAAAATTAAAATAGTCTTGATTGGAACATTTAAGAAAAAAAAATGCATTGCGAAATATTTTCACCGTTCTGAATAACAAAAATCCATCACTTCACCTTTTTCTAAAATGCACCGTCATTTCAATAAGTTAAAATTATGATTTTAGAAATATATATATATATATATATATATATATATATATATATATATATAGAGAGAGAGAGGTGAAAAAGAAATACAACGTTAAACTAGTTTCATCTGGTCAATAAAACTACAATCAATGCCAATTACACATTTTTTTTGTAAATACTTTTTCCTCTTCATTCTACTGTTTAAAATATATATAAATCAAACTGTAACATCCCATTTCTTTTTAGTGTCAAACTACCAAAACAGAACATTATATCATGATTTAACAAGCAGATAATTGGAATAAACCATACATGAGTTTAATACAGTAATCCAAGTGACTATAAGACCCTTCAAGCGTGAGTATGGTCTATGCAAGAGAAAGATAGAGTATGAAATCAAAATAAGACTTATCCCAGAATCACACAAAACAAAAATCTACAAAACGCCTCATAGAAGCGGTCAACTGTGATCCTGAAGGGGAGTGTCCGTTCCTTGATCCTTTCCTGCTCACACCGCAAGATAGGTGATCATCGCAAAGAGAACATACACAAAGAAGGCAAACCAGGACAAGAAGGGTAAGCTAACAATATAATTCAAGTAATTTAATTGAAAGTCTTAGTAAGAAAAGTTCACTTTATCACAGGTATTTAAATGAGCATCACATTACAATATAGACACCTAACTTTAGACACGACATCCGGATTATGTAAGCCACTTTGGATCTCTTGGTTGCACTTGTGAAGGTTCCCAAACTAAGGTTCCCAAACTCTGCAGAGTTTGGGCACAAGGGGTTATCACCCAACCACTCCCAAGATAAGTCCCCTTCGCGTCCATGACTGATCGGGTCCATAGACTAGGACCTCCTGCTACTCCTCACGACATAGTCCATCATACTCTACATGAGTCTTAATTGACTATTGGAGCGTCAGGATGCCAACCAAATCTGAGTCCTTAAGTGCTTACACATACACTACATACCTCTCCTAGAATTTCCCTTGAAATCCTAGTTCCACCACTCCATCACATTTCCATTCCTCAAGCTTTCATTATACCATTTCATGCGTACATTACCAATCAGAGTTATCCAGCATACCATAAGCAAACATCGCATTATCTCATCAAAAATTAGGCTTTTGAACATCTATAACAGTTAACAAATGTAAACTCTGCAGGGAAAGTCGCTTAAGCTAAAGAATCTCGCCTAGGCTAGAAAGTAGTCTCGCTTAGGCGGACTACTCTCGCCTGGGCGAGACCCCATACAGTGGGCAACTCGAGATTTTGGGCGAGTTCTCATTCAAACTAAACTGGTCCGCTTAGACGAGATGATGTCTTGCTCAGGCGACCTCAGCTCGCCTAGGCGAGACCTCGCGCAGTATCAGGGGTAACTCTCTGATACTTTCGCTCAGGCGAGAGCTACTCGCCTAGGCGAGAGTATCAAGATTTCACATTGTTTTTCACATGCAGAGCCATGAAAAATAAAGTAAAAATCCAATTCCAACCAACAAGCAACTCTCAAACAACAATTGAAACAAGGATCATACCATTCTAGCACCCAATGATACTAAACACTCGAATTTTAATTGAAGATCAGCTTCCCTTACCTTTTTGCTAAGAAACTTGGCTTTGGTGGAGACAACTAGTTGTAAGGGGGCAGGAACCTCAATTTGACCTAGAGAATTTATCACCAAGACGTAGAGAAGGGGGAATTTTGCAGTCAGACTCAGAATTCAGAGATTAAACGTAAATTTCGAGCTAGAATTGAGCCAGAACAGAACAAGATCATACCTAGGAGGCAAGGAGTGGAGAGAGGATGCAGCAGAGGGTTCTATTGGACTGTTGCTTCCAAAATCTGATCACAAAGCAAGGAACTGGTGAGGAATTGGTTAAGAAAACAACATTTTGAAAGTGCTTAGAGTAAAGGGAGAGTGAAGGTGGCTGGCTCCTTTGGGTCAGTAACACAGAGAGAGCAAGGGGAGAAGTTTTATAAAAGGAGGGGTCTCACACAAACCAATAATATATATATATATATATATATATATATATAAAAGAAAATAGTATTATAAAAATATATTTCAAAATATAAAAAGATATATATAAGTGTTTTACAAAATATTTTACGTAACGTTCTCTATTTACATTTTGAAAAGTATTTTTCTAGAACACTTACCTTTTTCATGTGATAACTAATTTAATAATACAAATATTACAGCTGCCAAAAAATAAAATTATACTATTATGATTATCCAAAATAACTAAAATAAGAAGGAACGAACGAAAAATAAAAAATTAATAAAAAAATAATTAAACAAGCGCTATCTATAGAAAATGTTTGTGTCACCAAGCATTATCTATAGATCATTTATATTTTTGAAGAATACATAGGCAACACTTATAAGGGCATTAATAAAGAGCACTTATTGTAGTAAGCGCAGTCTGTTGGAAAATATATAGATAACGTTTGTCTAAACAAGTGTTGTCTAAGGTGTCATTAGACAACGTTTTTTTACAAGCATTATCTATTAATAGATACCGCTCCAATAGATAGCGCTTAAAAAGCGCTATCTATTAGCAAAAAGAGTGCTCTCTATTGACAATTTTAGCGTAATTAACATATTAGATATTTTACATCTACAACTCAAGGAACTTGAAGTTGATAACAAGATCTTATAACTATACAGCTCCATCACCTTCTTCCTCATATAACTCAAGACTTGTTTTCTCATATGCTCGCATTAGTAAACATGATTATTGCAAAAAGAAGACAACAAATACAAGAAAAGGTAAGCTAATTTATAAAAGAAACAAACATGTAACAAGAAAACATATCACATTACAATTCCATATACTTCAAAGAGTCACAAAGAAGTAAAACATGTGAATAAAGAAATCCATAAACTCAATTATCCATATACATGCATTGATATCAGATTCGTTAGAGACATGTCTTTGTAGGGACCTCTATTATTTTGTAGAGTCATTGCCAATGGATTTTACCTTATCACATACAAGGTTAATCCCCTTCTCTTCTTAGGTCAAGGAAAAACCCTAGATTATAATCTCTTGCTACTCTCAACACATAACTCATTCTACTCTATATGGGTTTGAATGGTTATTAGAGTGCTAAGATATTTCCTTGCTTGAATCCATATATCAATGCATACACTAAGGAAAACACAACAATAGAATTTCTCCCATGGAATTCCTTGAATTTCATCAACTGATATCTTTGCTACAACCTTTACAACATTAATTATATCGACCATTAGAACCATGAATATCAATAATATAAACCATTAGAACAATCAAAACAAGCTAAAAAAGAGCAAATAGTGTGACAAAACCCACAACAGAACTGATGTCTAGTGTTAGAAACCCTAGAAGCTCTTTATTATGAGCATGCCTAGTGGTGCAATCCAGTGCTCAGCGGTCAAAGACCAGTAGAACTCAATGGAGCAATGGTGCCCAACGACATAAACCTCCGCCTAGTGCCCTGTCACGAAAAATGTTCCAAACTTGATGTTAGAAAAAGATTAAACAAATAATACTATTAATAATAAAATATGAAATAATATAATAATAATTATTAGAGCAATCATAATACTACAACATATAGATAAATCAATGAATATTAATCAGAGATCAACAATTATAATAACAATAAAAAATAAAAAATAAAAAACAAGGAAAGGAGTATAAATATCCTAGGTTGAGGCACGCATAACACTATCCTTAGAGAGAAAACGTCCCTACTGCATAGGGCAAAACAAAATCATATGTGCTTCTCTCCTAAGATACAACAACCCATTAGATCGATCGAGTGCAGCGAAGGATTTCTGAACCTTATGAACACCACTGTTTTACAAGATAATATAGAGAAGAAAGAATAAGACTTTTGAGAATACTCTAGTGTTTGTTGTGTTTTTTGTTGTGTCTTTCTTTATGCACCAAGGTGATATTTATATAGGTAGAAAAGGGAGACACAAGAGTAAACTGTAATAAAAAATATAATTGTTAATCATAAATAGCATTAACTCATAAAATTAAAAGTCCATGAAAAATATTAGTAACAATAGAATTTTATTTTAATTATTTATTTTTTAAATTATATTAAAATATTTCCAACAATCCCCCACATAATTTTAAAAAATAAAATAAAAAAGATATTATCTTTTAAAACAAAATATTGTAGTTCAGCATAAGGAACCTTCCGGGTTTGAGCCTTATACCTAGTGCTTATAAACTTCCACCCGAGAAAATGCAGAGTCTTGATTGTTTTGAGCTACATCCACTATGATCGGGTTTTAGTAAGTAACACGTACAATATCGATGTTCATTATAGGTTCTAATCAGTGGGTGCACGTTATGGTCTTGTGCATGTATCTTGTTTCATGAGTGTCATTTAGAGACTTGCCCATGTCTCACAATGGTGGCCTCACCATCACACTCACTAGGTAAACCCTCAAAGGGTGGTTTGCGACTCACACCCCTACAATCATTGTCATTGTGTATTTTTAAAAAATATATATATATAAACATAATAATGCATATACCTCAACCTAATTATTGCCACAATTTATAGTACACATCGCCATAGGAATGAGACATAAAATTCAATCACATTAGTTAGTGTACTTTAGTCAACAACAACTTCGTTGTTACCTATTGAACTCCATTCCACGGGATCGCCATTCAGGTGGAGATGGGTGTTCGTTGTTGCAACTAATTTATGGGCTTTAATCTCATTCCCCTCTACGACTCGGGTACTCATTGATGCATCAATCCTTTGGTGAGCGAATCCGCAATTTTTCCTGACCTGACAAAGTCAAGAAAATTAATACATGAGTGATAACTTTTTAATAAAGTTATGTCTCACTCTCTTATGGATTTTTTCAATAAATTTTTGCTATAAGCTTTATATATATAGCAACTTGATCATTAGAATGCAATGTAATAATAGGTATATTTTATTTAATAATGATAAATCATATAAATAATAAATATTTGTGTGAGCAACACTAGTATTATAACAACACAAAACTTTGCTCCCATGGTATATCACGATACAACATTTTGTTTAGCAGATTCTCATGATATTGTACCTCCACCCAAAGTTAAAACATAACCATAACTAGTAGGTGATTTTGTGTCACCAGAATCCAAATCCAATTTACATTAATATATCATTCAATAATATGAAGAAATTGGACATATTGCCATAACTGAAAGAAACACAAATAATGTCACTAGATGGCAAAATAGTATTAGAGGTATATTTTCACTCACTTTAAAATATATAACCAAGATTGTTTTTTCATTAACAAATATGTTAACTATTGCAAGGCACCCCCACACTTTGAAATAATTTAAATGTGATTATTTTTTCTTTCATAACTCAAAAGAAATTTTATCACAACCTTTTGTAAGGAATAATATTTGACGATATGACAAATAGAATATAAAGTTTCACCCCATATAATTTTAGGCAAAGACAAGCTAGAACTTGAAACATAATATTTACCATATTAAACAAAAGTTGTTTTTTTTCTTTCGCTGCACCATTAGATTAATACTATATGAAGATGTTACATAATGAATAATACCATGAGTTTCACATAAAAACACTCATTTATATAGACATTTATTCTCATTTCTAAAGACATATATTCATCACTTTCCTTTTAAATTAATTTTATACATAAAAAATTGTATAATTGAATGGTCTCTAAGCAAACTTCTCAAAAAATTATAATAATAACATGTCATATATCACAACTTCCAACATATGTAATAATCAAATAAGAACTACTAAATATTTTATTACAAGATAAAGGTACTTAACTCAAACAAACCATCACAAATATATCATTTACCAACCAAAACCAAAACACATGTCTAGATATAATAATAGTATTGCACTCAAAGACCATTTCATAACCTTGTTGAGTAACAAGGAAGTTTTGAATCCAGAAACAGGAAAAACTCCTTTTTTTTAAAGAAAAAAAAACTCTAGAAGACATTTTAATTTTACTTGATCATCTCCTCAATTTCTGATATGAAGATTTTTTTTATCAGCACACACATAATCATAAGCATGATATAAAATAAAATAATTTATTTTAATTTAATGTCATAAACAATATTTTTAATTTCATAAATCTAATAAAAAAGGATTTATGGTGGTCATTTTTTTCATATAAATATCAAGATAATTTTTTTTCTTGCAAATGGATAGTTTCATAACTCAATAATAATTTCATAAACAATTAATGGTTAACTTGTATGACAAACATTTTATAATTATTTTCATACAAAACACTAAAATATATTCATGATTTAGAACATCGAGTATAAGATATTAAATCATAAATTAATATAATAGGAAAAACATTAGCTTTAAATATCACAAAAAAAGTATTCAGTGAACCATAATTTAATTTATTCATAATTTCATTTATTGTTACCAATAGAAATAAAAATAATTATACAAATAAATTTGTAGAATTAGTTGAGGCTAATTTGATTATAACCATACCAAACACATTAGTTTATAACAAGTGTTTTCAATCTTCCCCCTTATATTGTCCGTAATTTTAGAAAAAAATAAGAATTTTCTCTCTAGGAATGTTATAAAAAGATTAAACAAATAATACTATTAATAATAAAATATGAAATAATATTATAATAATAATTATTAGAGCAATAATAATACTACGACATATATATATATATATATATATATATATATATATATATAAATCAACGAATATTAATCAGAGATCAACAATTATAATAATAATAAAAAATAAACAAGGAAAGGAGTAAAAATATCTTGGACTGAGGCACGCATAACACTATCCTTAGAGATAAAACGCCCCTACTACACATGGCAAAATAAAATCATATGCGCTTCTCTCACAAAATACAACAACCCGTTAGATCGATCGAGTGTAGCAAAGGATCTCCGAACCTTATGAACACCACTTTTTTACAAGATAATATAGAGAAGAAAGAATAAGACTTTTAAGAATACTCTAGTGTTTGTTGTGTTTTTTGTTGTGTCTTTCCCATGCACCTAGGTGGTATTTATAGGTAGAAAAGGGAGACACAAAAGTAAATTGTAATAAAAAATATAATCGTTAATCATAAATAACATTAACCCATAAAATTAAAAGTCCATGAAAAATATTAGTAATAGTAGAATATTATTTTAGTTATTTATTTTTTAAATTATATTAAAATATTTCCAACACTTGAAATTTGGTGCTACTGTTGCCCAACGTCATTATAACAAATTCCAGATTTTGCAGATTTTTAACTTACCAATTGACCAAATTGGTATTTTCTCTTTTTTTTCTTAACTCAATCAATTGTAAAAACATGTTGTACTTTCAACGGCATGAGTGCAAGGTAAGTTGGTAAGAACTTTTACTTCGCATTTATTACCACATTAATTACTTATCCTAAACTGACTTAAGCATCAGAGCCTAATTGATAAGTACCCTGATCGTTTGGACAACCGAACGGGAGAAAGAGAAAGAACACCGAACAGGAGGAGAGAAGAGTAATAGTGACAATAGAGGAAAATGAGGTCAAGTTAGTGTTTTAGATAGACTCTTAGTCCCTATACCCCGAAACAAATACTAACATGCAAGAGAAGAACATAATTGATCAAAATGAAAAAGAGTTGAAATCCAACTTACTTAATCGAAGGAATTGATCTATGAACTTGAAGAACTTGTCGAAAGAATCACGCTGACGCTCTCAAATCTTCAAAGATATCTAGAGAGTAAGAAGATTTATAGAGAAGTAAAATGACTCTAGAAAAATAAGTTAAAGAGAAATAATGTTTTAAAACAATGAAACTGGTTTATATAATTTCTATTTATACTTTAATACTTTAATATTAAAATAATTAAATCTCATTATTTAAAAATACTATCACCTCTAAAATACCATTTTCTCTTACATTTCATGTTCCAAAAATTATTTTAAAATTAAAATTTTAAGAAAATGAAAATGTATTTTACTAAATAGTGTTTTTGAAAATTAGATCCAAAAGCAATAATTTTTTAATTTCCATTTTAGAATATATTTTTTACAGCACACATTTAAAATGTTATGAAAAATATTTTTATTGTACATTTTGTTCGGATTAAGTACTTTCAAAACATAAAAATGAGAACATTTAAAAAAAATATTTTAACTTGTTTTAACTCATAATTCTAATCACTCTTCAATTATCATAAAAATAAAAATAAAATATCATTATCTTCTAAAAATGTTAGAAAAAAATATATATATACCAAAAGAATATCTTTCATACTGAAAATATGGCATCTTTAAAAATTAATTATTAAACACCCCTTTCAATTTTACATTTCAGATTGTATTTTTTAGACCATAATTTTTATTTTTTTTCATAAACACTTTACACAGAGAATGTTCTACAACACGAGAATCAATTATATTTTGTAAAAAGATAGTTGTTTAAGATTTTTTTTTTCCATCCAAAGGAAAGTGTAGATAGTAGAAAAGGAACTGGAAAAAGACCCATTGGCATCCTGAAAGCCCATACACCCAAGCAACAAAACAAAACCCTAGTTAGCAACTTTATATCCCAACACCGTCACAAACCCTCTTCTGCAAAACCCTAATCGACACCACTCCAGCGAAGAAACCAGCGGCCCAATGCCACCGAAGTTCGATCCCTCGCAGGTGGTGGACGTGTTCGTTCGCGTCACCGGTGGCGAGGTTGGTGCAGCGAGTTCCCTCGCCCCTAAGATCGGTCCGTTGGGACTTTCTCCGAAGAAGATCGGTGAAGACATCGCCAAGGAGACCGCAAAGGACTGGAAGGGCCTCCGCGTGACGGTGAAGCTCACCGTTCAGAACCGCCAGGCGAAGGTGACGGTGGTGCCCTCCGCCGCCGCGCTCGTCATCAAATCGCTCAAAGAGCCTGAGAGAGACAGGAAAAAGACTAAGAACATTAAGCACAACGGAAACATCTCCCTCGATGATGTGATTGAGATCGCGAGGGTGATGAGCCCGCGCTCCATGGCAAAGGATCTCAGCGGAACCATTAAAGAGATCCTCGGCACTTGCGTGTCGGTTGGGTGCACCGTTGACGGGAAAGACCCCAAGGATTTGCAGCAAGAGATTTCAGATGGAGACGTTGAGGTTCCTCTCGAATGATTTTGATGAATTTTCAGTGTATTTTTTTTTTGTTTAGATTGTTTCTGTTTTGGGAATTATAATTTTGAATTCGGTTTAATTTATAGAGGAAATTGTTTTGCTTCGGAATGGTAGGTATTTGTGTTGGTTGGTAAATGATAACACATTGTTAGGATCTGAGCAGTTTTGAATTGAGCATTTTCATTGTTAACTGTTTTTTTTCTTGCGTGCTGTATTTTTTTTAGAGTTATCCATGTTGGTTTCATTATATATGAAAAATTAAGTATATTTGGGATATTTAGCCGAAAAATTATTGAATAACTATATTGTTTTTATTTTGATTCTTATCGAATTGTTTATGGTTAATTCAGTTATCAATTGTTTATGATAGATTTGGTGATGAATTTTTTATGGTATGATTTGGTCATGGTATATATATGCAATTTTGAATGCAGTAGAGGTTAATATGGAAAGGGGTCCGAATAAGAGTTCGGGTAGTTGGAGTGACAGTAAAATAAATCTTCAAATGTAGATAAAAGTAAAAAAAATCAATTTTTTTACCAAAATGCAGACTTAGCTTATTACCTCTGTAGCACACTTTTCCAATTAATTATCATGATATCACCATTTTTTAGGCCAGAATTCTGTTCCGGCAAGAGAAGTTCTATCATTTGGTGATTCCTGGCCTGAAAGTCAGGATTCGATCCCTCGAGAATCGATTCCCAAGTTTCTGTTTTCTATTGTTTATGAATAAAATTGGTATTTATCAAATGTTAATAATTAGGAAATATTATTGATTGAAAATTTTGACTGCACAAATGAATGGATTAATTTTGATTTGTGTTATAGAAAAAAGTTATAATATTTAATGTTATATGAAATTGTATTTGTATATAATATTGAATATTGAATAATATTTAATAACCAAATTAATAATGGGAAGTTGAGTCTTGAAGGGGAAGATTATTGGACAATTATTATGTGTTGGAGAATGATAATATCAGATTAAGTGATATTGTTCTTGTATATATTCATTTTAGGTGATTTTGTTTGTTGATATTCATTTTGATCTTAATTCTGGTTTATTTGGAACTATGTTGGATTGGGACAAAGTTGAGGATCTTCTTGTGTTTACGGGTAAAATTTGTGTTAAAGCTTTTCAAACAAGTTTTAATAAACTTTATTCACTTCATCAACTTGTACATGCTATGAAGCGCAATATCAGACATAACTACACATCTATTAAAGTGTAGTAATTATATTTCATAATCTAAAATAATGAGAAATATTTATATAAAGGAAGTCTTTTAATAAAACAAAAACTTGTAATGTTTATATTTCTTCATTTTTATGGAAAAAGACGATTTGCACTAATAACAATCTGTTAGAGTTCATTTTGCAAATTTTTAAATCTTTTAAGTATAACTATGGTCGAAACAAATCTTGTAAGAGGATCATAAAGTGACTTAAATGAGTTGAGATTATTGAATATTGGTAATCTAATCTTATAGAGTGTCCTACAATAAGATAACATCATCAACATAGATCTAATAATATTCTTTATAAGTATTACAATTATTTTAGTATTTTTTATCGTATATATATTTTTCAATGCAAGGTTTAAGTTGTACATTATATAAGGAGTTCATGAGTGGTTTTCTTTATGGATCACTTTACTTATTACTAGCAATTATCATCCTTATCTGATTCCATGAGTTTTTTTTATAGGTTATAGAAGTTTTTCTACCTAACTTCTATCTTTAGAGAACAGAGAACATCTCAATTTATTATATATTATTAGTATATTAAGATTGTATGTATTAGCAGCATGAGAAAATCCACTCTTATAATAAGGATTTCTAGCTTAGTCTTGAAGCATAAAACATCTTTACATTCTCATAATCAAAAGTATCTTTAACTTACATATTGAAAGAAGTTCATAAAGAAATTGAGTTTTTGGGGCTAACATAACTGTGTATTTGTTCTCTTCATTATATTTAAGTGATATAAAGACTTTTTCTTTTTTTTTCTTTGAATGTTCTATTTCAATATTTTCATTGTCTAATTTCTTAAGTTCAACGAGTTTTAACGGGTCATTTTGGATAAATTCTAGCTTCTCCTCCTGTAATTTTTAGAAATGGGCTTTATTCCGGTGTAAGATGAAAAATCACACCTAATACACTTAATCATATTATTCTTATCATAAGTAATTTTTATTTTTTTTATTTTAACTTTGAAACATATCTCTTTATTTCATCGTCTTGTGCTACGCCGGCAAGATGAAATGGCAAATATTGTTGCATGGCTGGGCCATAAAACTTCTTAAGTAATAAAACATGAAAAATCGGGTGAATTTTTACGTTCTGGTAGAAGAAGTTTGTAGGTTGTTAAAATACGTTGGATGATTTCAAAAGGACCAAAATAGCATAATTCCAATTTGATATTTTTGCGTAAAACTAGATAATGTTGTCGATAAAGTTTGAGTTTAACTAAAATCACCAAGTTGAAACTGCATATCTATGTTAGGGATGTCAAAAATATCCGTACCCGTGGATATTCGCGGATAAAATCCGCGACGGATAGGAAATGGATATTAAAAATGGATACCCGCTACCCGTGGGTACGGATATTTTTGATACCCGCATGTTAACGGAACGGGTACGGGTATCATAGTATCCGTACCCGTGGATACCCGTACCCGCTAAACTTTAATTCAGAAAATACCCTTATATATATATATATATATATATATATATATATATATATATATATATATA
>Ga0214542_1002512_pt1 | contig 37859 bp, 22 predicted proteins | sample CNSS1metaG_FD_160096 | JGI IMG/M metagenome (GOLD analysis project Ga0214542, IMG submission 160096) | Root nodule microbial communities from cowpea collected in UCLA plant growth center, Los Angeles, California, USA - CNSS1 | ecosystem: Host-associated > Plants > Roots > Nodule | place: USA...
TATATATATATATATATATATACACACACACACACACATATATCTCAACATAACAAGCATACCCAAGCAATTACCACTCATCCAAGGGCAACCAAGCAACCAAACCACATACTGTCTCGCCCAGCCCCTCGCTCAGGCGAGTCCCCCTCCGCCTAGGTGAGGGCTCGAAACAGGAAACATGAACCACCTCGGGATCTCGCTTAGGCGAGACCCCTCTCGCCTGGGCGAGTGGTTCGCTCTCTCAAAATAATGAGCAGGTCGCTTAGGCGACCTTCCGCGAAAATGGTTTGGGCGAGCCTCCGCCAGACTCGCCTAGGCGAGATTACCAGTTCCCGCCCTGGTCTCACCTGCAACAGATGCATCATTCAATCCAATAAAACACACCAAACATTTCAGGCATCCAGAACAACAATTAATCCATACAAACATTTCGCAAGCTCAAGAAACGGCAGAAAAAAAAAAACAACTTAAACTTAAACCCTAACTTCCCGTACCTTGACTAGCTAAAGCTTTGACACTCGAACAGTGAAGAACAATAGCTCACGGGACAACTTTGCGAGCTGAAAAACAGTGGACAGGTTCCGAAAACGAGCTCATTAGGAGGCTCGAACTGAGAACATACAGAAAAACAAAAGAACATAGAGTCTGAGTTAGGAGGAACTTACGCGGAACGGAAGAATGAGGCTGAGCTTGCTAAAGCTATGACGACTCCCAAACCCTAGCAGAGGATGACGGCAGTTGCTCTAAGAGATGTGAGGGATCTGTTTTACGAAGAGTGGTTACTAGTTAGGGTTTTAGGGTACCTTAGGTCAGATTTTGAATTGGGCCAACCCCATTCAGGCCCAAAAGCTATGACGACTCCCAAACCCTAGCAGAGGATGACGGCAGCTGCTCTAAGAGATGTGAGGGATCTGTTTTACGAAGAGTGGTTACTAGTTAGGGTTTTGGGGTACCTTAGGTCAGATTTTGAATTGGGCCAACCTCATTCAGGCCCAAAAGATTGGACAACCTCTAAAATAAAATGGGCAGAAAATAATTGGGCCTTACAATATTCAAACAAAATAATAATATAAGATAATTATGGACTCACAAAGTTAAAATAAATATTTAACTATAAAGATATCATCGCAACGTTTTAAAATTTTAAAAACTTAATATATCATAAACTTTAAGATTTAAAGGTATGGGTGAATTAATTTATTTTATTTTGATGAATGATATCACTGTTAAAACCTAAATCACAAATGTAAAATTAGTACAAATATATATATATATATATATATATATATATATATATATATATATTTGTAATTCAATACTTACATTGTATTTAAAGGTCAAAATTATCACTGTTTTTGGTCACCATTAAAATCTCAATATTTTAAATAACAATTGAGTAAGTCAAAATATGTTTTAAAACATATGTAAATATCATTTCAGAGATATGCTCTTACTTGATTAATATTTTTCAATAAAATAGATATTCTCTTGGTCTTCTTCTCATTTAAATAACGAGTTCTTCCATAAGTAATACTCAATCTTTTGAAAAAAGAACTCTATTACTAAATAGCTTTTGTTACCATAATCTAAGAAAAATTACCTTACTTGAGTAAGACATGAAAAAGACCTAAACCTAGTAACAGTTACAAATTTAATAATTTTCCGTATACCAATATGCATAATAGACTTCTAATCACTTACAAGTGTAATATTGACTCACCTTGTATGAAAATACAATTAGCAAAAAAATCACCACCTCTTTAACCACATCATTTCCTAATTTACATTAAATTAAATATATACAAGTTAAAGAACCTTATTATTAAATACAGTATTTTCATTAAAAAATATTCTCAAAAGACACAATTTTTCTATATATTACATTGAGCATCAAGTTAATGCAATTTTATACGTCCCAAGCTAAATTCTATAGTAAAAGTTTAAAAGTAGCATATCCTTAATCAAGACTTAAACATACGGAAATCAACCAATAATTTCCTATCATTATTCATTTCTTGATAGAATTCCTCGTATTATTATTACATTTCAATCATCGAAACTCTAATTAACTAGAGTCAAAATTTTCACTAAAAAATAAGTTTTGCATCCTAGAAAATAATTCCTAAAATAAAATCTTATAAAATCAATTATTCAGAGTCATGTTTGCTTCCACCTTAATCACATGCAAAAGCACCATCCAATACAAATTCAAAGTATAACTTAAAACTTCAACTAAAATTAAGAGTAGAGCTAGTTACATTTTGAATCTTCTTTTGATATAGGATTGAAGAGGGTGATAAAAAGAAAAAAAAACATCAAATAATAACTTCTTAGATTACCTTAAATTTGAAATTCTAACCATCGATCATCACTACGATCAAAGTCAACTTAAGCCCCTCTTTGTAATCCTAAAGTCCATACATACATATAAGAAAGGACAATGATATTTTGATCACTAAATTTTGACAACTTTCTCTTACAAACTAAGGTGATATCTTATTAGTGGTTTTGAAATATAGAGAAATAAAAAAAATGGAAAAATGGAAAGTCACTTTGAAGATGTTACCTCATATTGTAAAAAAAAAAGTTGTCAAAATATTATTTTCCTAAAAGACAATTTAGTTGTCAAAATATTATTTTTCTAAATGAAAAGCTGACAAAAAAGGGAAAAATGTACTCAAAACACAACTCAATATTGATATTATGCACTATCCACACGCTAGCTTGAAGTTATGAATTCTTAGTAAAAGGAGAAGAAAGTTTAGGCTTTTATGGGGATGAAGAGGAGAAAACATGAGAATTAAAGAAGACTAGGAAAAACAAGGTAAAGTGAAAAATAATGAGAAAAAGAATCTTGTTTTAAAATTAAAAATGAGTCTTTTCCGTTGTTATATGCATTTCTTCTATTTACTAAGTTCACTCCTCTATTTTTTGAGCTTGAAAGCCTAAGTAGAAAAAATCTAACATCCTTTATGTTTTTTATACTTTTTCTATGATATAAATTCAAAAAAGAGTTATTTCTTTTCACTTAAATCTAAAACAGCTTACACATGTATCACTAACACAAAATAGACATTTTACATAAAAAATGACCGGTGGCAAGCTTATAAATAAGTTACTAAGTGCTTACGTCTGACGGCCTAGGGTCAGACGTAAATCTCGTTTTTTATGTTTGATTGCACATGCTGCACGTAAATTTATGTCTGATTTATTCCAGTTAGATGTAAATTTACGTTTGACTATAGCGCGTCAGACGTAAATGTTAAAACATAAATTCCTAATCTTCTTCCCCACAGCGTCGCAACTGCGTGAGAAAGCGAATTTGTGGTTTCACGACTGCATTAGTGTTTCATCGCATGATTGATTGTTGAGAGGTTTGTTTCTCTTTTGATTCTATTTTGGTGCACCTCCATTTACGTTGAAACCCCCAATCTTTCGTAGACGCAGTGGCGATGGTTTGGTCAAAGTGCAACAATAGAGGAGTGTGGTTGGCGACGTCGCAAAGGGTGTTTGCTCTTGGTGTGGTGCCTCTCGTGTGCTTTTACAGTGGTTGTTTGGAGACAGATATGTGGTGTGGTTGACATCTTCGTTTCCGGCAAGATGGAGTGTTGTAGGAAGTGGATCGATTTCTACAAGTGCTTGTTGTGGCTGGTGGTTGATTTGTGAGGTGAAGCGCGATATGCTCCTATGGAGATGGTGGTGCTCCAACGACTACGCTGTGATTGCGTGGTGACTTCGTGGAGGACTTGCGGTGGTTAGTGCAGATTTGACGTGCAGATGGGCTGTAGTTGTTTTTGCATTTTGCGTGATGGGCTGACGATGCAAAAGCATGAAAATTTGTCAAAAAATCATGCATAAAAATTTGTGAAGATTACCATGAGTCCTTCCTTTAAGGCCAACACCTTAGCCATTTTAACAACATTTCCACGGCTAACCTGATTAGAGAAAAATAGTGTAAAACTTTCCTGCTAAATCTCTATGTAGAAGGAAGCAAAATTCTCACTTCAAGAACTTTATCCATTACACCCAAACCAAAGTAGGGTAAAAGAATTAATGAGAATCATTATCTTTACAAGTCAAAGTAGCGAACTTCAAGGCCACCTTAGTGCTTCAAGGTGAAGTAGTAAGCTCTATTGTATTAGGTAGTATTGTTCAAATAAGTAATTTGTTAACATACATTTAAGTTAAAATGTTTGTATATATAATAATCATAATGTGTAATATGTTTTATACTTTAATGTTTTTTTCCAATAAAGGTTTTATACTTTAATATTTTTTTTTCAATCAAAGGTCAAACATATTTAGAAACCATCCAGACGAATCATTTGATGTCAAGTTGGAGATTGGATTTAAATTCCTTATCGAAAGTTATGTTTCTCATATGCAAGTAGACATACCAAAGCGAATAAAGGTATTCAATCTTCTCCAATATATTTTAGTTATCTTTTTCTTGCATTCTAGAGTATAATGGTTGTGATAGTTTTTGGTTGGTTGTTGTTGGTTGTTAGTGCATTAGTTAAAATTTCATAGTTAATGAGATTTATAGGCTTATCCAAGCCAATGTCTATCAATGTGTTGGCATAATTTTTACCTAGAAAATTTGCAACATGGTGCTAAAAGCATTTTAATGTTGATTGAAAATTGGAAATTTTGAAGGCATTTATTTGTATTGGTGCTAACTCCACATGTGTTTTTTTTAATTTTAATTGCGGATGTAGAAAGACTCTATTATAAAAAAAGTTGCATCCTTCTAGTTCAATCTGACCAATGTTGTTGACTCATGCGATATGATAATATATACAATTTATAACTTAAGTATTTATCACCAAAATATTGTTGATTTAAATTGTTCATAGTGTAGATTTTCAATGACATGTCTCCGATGGAGTAAGGAGTCTTGAAGGAAGTTTGTGAGCAATGGACTTCGTTTCTTTTAAGTGTTTATAGAATATTGTATTAGGTATTTTATGAGTTTTCATGTGAATCTTAAATGTATAGTCATTCAGTTTGGAGCTATTTTATATTTAATATAAATATTAAATTGTATTTGATGTAAATGTAAATATTAAATTGAATGAAATCTGTTGTCTAGATGTTTTGGTTAATTATATACATGTTTTGTATATGGTAGGAAGCATAAACGAATTTTTCATAAAAAAATAAAAAATCACTTTTTATACCGGTTAATGTTACAACCGATATAAAAGGCGAAACCTTTATACCAGTTGGATCTATAAACGGTATAATAATTCATTTTTATTAAAAGCCTTCCCTTTCCAAGTAGACTTTATATACCGTGTTTTAGAAAATGGTATAAAAAATTTGATTTTTTATACCTGTCATTGAAGTGGTATAGAAAGTTGAAACTTTCTATATTATCTGTATCTATGCCGATTCCAAAACCGATATAAAAATTCTTTTTAAACCGGTATAAAAAGGCTTTTCTGTACTAATGAATAAGTGACGCTGTGACATAATTGTAAATAAGATAACAATTTTTATGCTGATTGTAATTATAACCAGTATTGAAAGTGGTTGCGACGACATTTTTCTTATAAAGAAGAAAACTTTCTATATCGCTTCTAGTTATAATTTGTATAAAAAATGGTCACGGTAACATTTTTGTAATAAAGAAGAAAACTTTAAATACTGATTCTAGTTATAACTAGTATATAAAGTATTTTCCTTTTTTTTTATTTGCAAACACACAAACAAAGGGTTGTCAAAGCATTCTCTCTCATTTAGGGTTTGTTCTTGCACGCGAGTAAGAATGGTCACTTCTCTAGGCCAACCGCTCCTTCTCATAGGTGCCACTATAGCTCGGTCAGGGCATTTATGGGATTTCGAATGTTGTCGAAGTTGGTAGCGTCATATTCTTCTTCCAAATCATGAACATAAGCATATAACCATGGAAATTAAACTACTATCTAAGAACAAGCTAGAGAATTAAGTAAAAATTTCCAAAGCTAATACAATTAAACTATTGATTTCACTCATTTCCTCGTTAGACTCCAACTCCTGGAATATCGCCTCCGCCGCAATTTTGAATCTCTCGCAATGTGACGAGAACAAGGAGGACATCGCCTCTATCGACGTAATTAAGTTGTTATTTCATGAGTTGAGCACAAGAATTGCGACGAAAAAAGAGAACACGACGTGTGTGCTATTGCAGTTGTTGCAAATGAAGGAGAACAAGGCGATGATTGGGCGATTCGACGCGATTCTAATGTTGGTGAGCCTTTTTTTGGAGAGCGACAGGTTCCATGCGAAGAAGTACACGTCGATAGAGCTGTGTTTGTCGTGCATAGTGAAGGAGAACAACCTTAGAGCGATAAAGGTGGGGATTATGAAGGTGCTAGTGAAGTTGACGACGAAATTTAAGTTGAACATGGTGGACAAGTCGTTGGCGGCATCCCTAGTGGGAGATGGTAGAGAGGCGTCATAGAGGCTGTGACGTGGCAATCTTCTAACACACGATAAAGCATGTTATATTACCACATGTACATGACTTCACTAGTCTAACACAAATGCATGTATCCAGATAATATCGAGTCTAGAAGAGTTTCGTTGATAATATGATTTGTTAAGTGATTGTGTTTTATATTATGCATGAAACTTATATATGTGTGAAATGTTTAAGTGTTTATATCATTCGTTCAACTACCTTACCCTATCTATCTGTTTTCGTGGTTCTCTTGTGTTGTGTTCTCTTCTTTTGCGATGATCACCTATTTGGTGGAAGCAGACAAAGTTGCAGGTTTAAAAGCACCTTTGGAGGATGAGGAGCTATCCGTTAAAGTTGTAGAAGGTCTCAAAGAGCTTAAGTAAGTGATTAGTTTTGTATAGGCTTGTTAGTTTAGATAAAGTGTATAAATCATATATTTTTGTATAGTCCTATCTTTTGTAAAAATGTATTGATAAATATTTATTATTCTAGCTTTAGTAAGTGATTAGTTTTGTATAGGCTTGTTAGTTTAGATATAGTGTATAAATCATATATTTTTATATAGTCATATCTTTTGCAAAATTGTATTGATATATTTTCTTTTACACTAGATTATCTGTTTTGAACACTATGATGAAACATCCTATTTTATTAGTTTCAAGTTGTTAAATAGGGATGTTACACATTTTTATTCAATTATGTTAACTTATTTTGTACGTGTCAAATGCGTTTCATGTTAACATTTGAGTTTTCTACATCATTTAACATGTTCCTTCAATGTCAATTAGAAAAAATGGTTGATACGTCAAAATAATTTAACGTTAGATTAGAAAGACTCTAGTCATTTATTTTTTAAAATTTAAGAATCAAAATACATAAAAATTTCGAATAACTAAAAATTTTAATTTTATATTAAAGTTCAGGAACAACATATTTAACTCTTTAATTTTTTATTAATTATACAATGTCATTATTATCTTCTTTTATCTTACTATTATGTAAAATTATACATCATTAATATAAAAATAATAAAAATAATGATAAATGATTAATGCTACTTTTAGTGTTTTCATTAATCACATTATCATTATTATATTAATTACAAAATTTTTAATATATGAACAAAATATGGGTTAAAATAATAATTATATTATCTAATTAAAGAAAAGTTAAAATAAAGTCACGACTTGCTTGGACGCACATGGTACGACCAGAAATGAACGGTGAAGATGTTAGGCAAATCAACACGCAAACGTTTGGATGGAAAGAAAGTAAATTATGACTGAAACTGAAGTCAATGCATCTCTGGACAGACAAAACCAAGGAGTCTCCCAAGGTAGAAACTACAAATAAAGGAAACAAAGCCACACCGTACGATAATGTCAATGTAGAGAGAGAACAGAGGTTTTTATTTTACAGAGAGAAACCTTTTAGAGAGGGAAAGTCAGTGACAAGCACCACAAGAAGAAGTAGCTAGCACCCAAACCACATCAGATTTTGGATAATAGTCTAATCTTCATCACTCTTAGATCCATTGAGGTTGTTCCTGCACATCATGATTTTCTGTGGGTCAAACACCGGTTGAACACACAGAAGAAAGAGAGGGTTTGAAGAGATGGGTTTGATCATGACCCTTTTGATGCGTCACATGCCCTCATAGCGCAAAAGTTAAAATCTTATTTTTTTTTTTTTTTTTGTGTTTTATGGAATTTGTTCATGTGGGTCGTCTCAATTCCCTTCGATTAGTGAGATAGTCCACCTTTTAGTTCCATTCAGAATTGGGTTTTCCTTTTGTTGCGTAAAAGAAGAGTCTTTTAAGGTGGCTCGGCGGAGCCATGGGGGAGCATGTAGCAGCGGTGCACACTGCTTCTAACGCTTTGCAAGCATTAGGGAGGGGTTTTGATGTGAATTTTGATACGAGGTTGCTCTATTGTAAAGGAATTTCAGGGTCTAGGGTAGTTGAAATTGATGAAGAACACCGTAGGGAACTGTTGTTGTACGATGATGTGGCTGTTCCTGACGTTTCCAGGGACATTGGAAGCTCCCAGGAGACCATGGAGCGTCAGAGTTCTGGGGTGTGCACGTTTCCCGAGGTAAGTTTGGGTGTTGAATTTGTTTTCTTTTTGTAATTATTTTTTCTTGTTTTGTTAGAATGCTTTGGGGGGAATCGTCGAGGTTTTAAATTGCTGTCATGGATACCCTGCGCTCCTGGATATTGTGGGCAATTGCTGACTAATACACTGATGTGGTCACAATTGTGAAGGCAGAGACCTCAAAAACCTTGACGATGCAGCCAAAATTGCAGTTGCCAAGTGTTTTTAAAACCTTGAAAATTGTTTCCTGAATGTAACTAAGTAATGTTTTCACTTGTGCTTAATTGTTTGTGCCCGTATAAGGGGAAATGTATGTTTTGTTTGATGAATTTGACAGTGGTTTTACGTTGGTTTTTATGATTATGGAGAAGAGGTTATCCTGGTGCAATGAAATTGAGGTGTGGAATGGCAGCTAACCCTCAAAGTTATATTTATGAGGATATAGTATAGAAAAGGGGGTTTGTCAAAACTAATATAATTAGAGGACCTGTCTTATGATATTTATCTGGTTCCGGCCTTAGCATGGAGACAATGCAGACTATGGTTCCTTTCCTCCACTTTAGAAGATTTTTTAGTTTGGCAGAAATTTCGAAATCATATATTCATATGTACTACTGACACTTGTCTTTTATGCTTTCCATTGTTTTTGTAAATTGCTTTCATAGTACTTCGTATCTTGATTGCCTTGTATTTGTTATGCATTAAGTATTTGAAACAAACAAACTATAGTTTCAGGTTGCACAACTATACATAAGAACAAGTGTCATATTTTACTGTTGTCCCCTGCAACATTTTCTCAAATTTATGATAGTTCTGCTGTGATTACAGATGGTGGAATACTTTAATGGAAGGGCAAATATATCAGGGAACTTTCCTCTTGGGAGTTTTAATGCCGCATTTAGCTTCACTGGTTCAAAACATGTTGATGCTGCAGCCACAAAAACCTTGTCTACAGAAGGATTTTATATTCCTCTTGCAAAGGTTCAGCTTAAAAAATCCCACTTAACGTTGCAAGGAAATGTCAAAAAGGCTGTCCCATTCAATTGGGACCCACCGGCCTTGGCAAGGTATGAATACAACAAGTTGTCTACGTAATGCTATAACAAAGATATCTAAGACTGTTACTGACATTTAGTTATATTTTGACAGTTTTATCGAAAATTTTGGGACTCATGTCATTACATCTATAACTATTGGTGGTAAAGATGTTATTTATGTTAAACAACACCATACTTCTCCTTTGTCAAAGTTGGAGATGAAAAATTATATTCAGGATATTGGAAATCAGAGGTTCTCTGACATCAATAGTCAAACAAGTGCAGGTCAAACAAAATCCAAGGATAAGGCTAGTTCACCTCAATACCCCTTTTCTTACATAAATTTACATGATTCAGTAGCTATGAATGTAATGCTTGATTATTTTGATTACCTTTTTGGCAGGGTGTTGATCCGTTTTCATTCAATAGTCAAGGGGTTTACCCCCAACCTACAACTGCAACATATCCTTCTGGGAAAGAAGTATGCAATATACGTTTCACTATTATGTTTTTAGTTTTTTTTTTTCTTTTTTGCAGAGCTGAATGTTGTCATGTGGTCCATATAGACAAGTTCATCTATTGGGATAAAACTTTGTTTTTATTGTTGTTGTTGCTACTATTATAAAATATTCATTTCCAGGATACTTTTACAGTTATATCCAAAATCATGGAAATTTAAATTTTGATGAACCATTTTTCAAAAGTAAACTGTGTATGTATATGGTAATCTATCATGTACCTAGGCATAGAAGTATACATAGTCTTAGGTTCTCATGGTGGGCTTAACCAAGAACCACGAAAATGATTATTTTCTCATTGTGAACTTCAGCAAGTACCTCTAACATGGTTCTTTTCCCTCCTAACCCCTGAACCTGATTTTCAACATCCCAATCCTTTTCTAAATTGATGTAGAAAATAAAAAAAATTAGCTAGTTAATAGCTCCTGTGCATATACAAGTATCGGTACATTATTGGAGATGATACTGGTATAGGGATGTGACATTTCAATTTAGGATGTGGTTGAGTGACTTTTGGCATAATCCAACATGATTTATGTATACCATTGCACAAAACATTTTATAAACACACACATTCATCACAATATACATCTTAATTTTTTCTAAAAAGAAGATTAAGCTGGCTGTTCCATTTCCAAGGTTAATGGGGAAAATGAAAGTTTGTTTATTTATTTATTTTTATTTTCAACCTTAGCCATTAGTGATTCAATAGAATAATAGAATTTGGCTCTAGCTGTATTTGATGTTGATTTAGTGAAGTATCTGATACTGATACTGATACAGTTATACATGCAACATCAATTCAAAGACATTGGAAACTATTAGTGCTTTCTAAGTAATAGTTGTTTTTGTGTATTTCCTTCATGCACTTTTCTTGCAAAATAACTTTCCTTTTGTGTCATTAACATTTGAGAATATGTAATCAAATTTGTCGTACCTGAATGGATTGAGTTCAGGTATGGTTGGTCTTGATCTTCTCTGTAAGGTCTCAAGTCTTGGAGTACTCCAGTGCCCAAGTAAGAGGGGATTTGGTTTATCGGATAGATTTTTATCAATTATTAGTCATATTGAGCATAAAGAGAAATGATTCAAATAAGAGTGAGGAAAAGAGAATGAGTATACCTCCGTGACCGGGAGAGTTTTGGTATTTGTGGTGCCGAACAAGTAATTGAGAGTAGTGGTAATCTATAGTTGTTCTGAGACGTTGTCCTTGTTAGGCTTTAGGGCCCTGCTTATTAGGCTGTAGGTTGTACATTACAGAATTCTTGGATACTCTGACAACTACTTTTCCATGGGAAGTTGGGAATGGCTTCTTTTTATTTCATTTTATGAATTTGAAATTAAAATCTGATATCCTTGTTTTGCTTGGCATGCACAGCAATGCCAAAATTAAAACACTGGTGATAAAATATCACTATTCTATTTTCAAAGGCATTGGCAATATTTCACAAGTCTTTCTCCATTAATGCCCCATCTTTTTCAGCCATGAATGTGAAATCTGATTCTGTGCGTCATTATTGATTGTCAGTAGCTGTCTGGTCTGTGGAATGCCTTTGTCAATTTTGTCTAGAAAAAAGTCTTTATCAAGTATTATGTTTTTTTTTCTAAACTTCCTCGAATACTTATTGGTCAGGATGTCACAGTCATTTTTAGAAGAAGAGGAGGAGATGATTTAGAACAGAACCACAGGAAATGGCTATCAACTGTGAAGTCCTCCCCAGATATCATTGAGATGACTTTCTGTCCTATAACTGCTCTACTTGATGAAATGCCTGCCAAGGAGCATTTGACTCGTGCCATTGGTCTTTATCTTGAATGTAAGTCAATTTATCCTTTACTTTTTATTATTTTTAATTTTTTTCATGTTGGCTTTGAGGAGCATAGTCTAATATCAGTCACACACATTTCTTTTTCTGTTTCCACAAATTTTGCTCACAGTTAAACCTCCAATTGAAGAACTTAGATATTTCCTGGAGTTTCAGATTCCTCGTGTATGGGCTCCTTTACAAGACAGGATTCCTGGTCAGCAAAGAAAGGAACCCGTGTGTCCATCTTTGCAATTCAGCATAATGGGCCAGAAACTTTACATCAGTCAAGAACAGGTAAACATCATTTTTGGTATTTTCCTTCGCTTAGAAACTTTTCTTATCCTTTGAGAATGATTCTTCTAAAGAAATGTAACGTGTTTACTATTTGTGGTACATAGGCAGTCCTTTTCTTTCGTTTCTAGCATTTCTTCTTTGTTTATGGGGGCATTTGGTTTGTCACTGAGTTGCTAAGCAGAATATAATTCTAAGAGTTGACCAGCTAGTGCCTCTGGTAACATCTTCAGGTCTGAGGAATCTAATAAATAAAACCTTTCATTTTAAGTATTTATGAATCTGAATGAAATAGTTTATTTTCCTAATTTCTGGGATGTGCTAGATCAATGTTTTTCTTTTACAGCGGTGGAACCCTGGTTATGTGTTATGCTTATTTTAGTTCAAGTTTATATTTAAAGTAAAATGATTGATTACTCTTTTCATTATTTCCCGTAAATATAATTTCAAGGTGACAAATACCTTGTTTTGCATCCTTTTTCAGTGTAGTGTCATTCATGCTAAAATTGGTGCTGTGTATGCTGTCAAAGCGTTGAAATATAAGAACAATAAGTCAAAAAGCTTCATTTTTTGTATTAGAATAGGTTGAACTATAGACATCACGTGAAACCAACTATTGTTTGTGTTCACGTTACCTTCTATTATTTCTTCGGTTAACACCCTTTTTTCTGAACATTTCACAATATGAATGTTTGCATTAAAACATGACTTCCCACCGTAGTTCTGCATCATATTATAAGTTTGTAATCCCTCTCACAAGAAGTTTTAGTAAAGAAATAATATCAGAATATGATAATAACCCGTATTTATGCTTTTGGAAGGAAAGCTTCTAGAGAAATTTGTATACAGATTCAAGAAGTTTTTCGATTAAGTTGGTGTTTGGTGGCTAACTTATGACAAGATTTCATTGGTAGTGAAAAATGGCACATATCTAATCAGTTTTACTTTAAACATGGTTCTCTTTGAATGCAGATTACAGTGGGACGAAGGCCGGTAACCGGACTACGTCTCTGTCTAGAAGGTAGCAAGCAGAATCGGCTGAGCATTCTGGTTCAACACTTGGTATCTCTTCCAAAAATCCTTCACCCATATTGGGACAGCCATGTTGCTATAGGTGCTCCCAAGTGGCAGGGACCCGAGGAACAAGACAGCAGATGGTTTGAACCAGTTAAATGGAAGAACTTTTCTCATGTGAGCACTGCACCAATTGAGAACCCTGAAACCTTCATAGGAGACTTCTCTGGTGTCCACATAGTTACTGGAGCTCAGCTTGGAGTGTGGGATTTTGGATCACGGAATGTGTTGTACATGAAGCTCTTATATTCAAGGTTACCCGGTTGCACGATTCGAAGATCGCTGTGGGATCATGCCGGAAACAGTTCTTCAAAAACAGTGAATGTTGGAACCACCTCCAACTCAGATAACTCAATTGTGGGAGAAAAGGCCACAGGGAACAAGTTGGTGAAGTATGTTGACATGTCTGCGATGACCAAAGAGCCCCAAGACCCTCCTGGCCATTGGCTTGTCACTGGTGGAAAGCTTGGTGTGGAAAAAGGGAAAATTGTTTTGAGAGTGAAATATTCATTGCTTAATTACTGATTTCACTTTCCAAGTTTGTGTTTGAGAACGTGCATGCAGTGGTGGCCTGTGTAAGAAGAAGCAGTGCTTGTGCTTTGGTGCACATAATTTTCCCTTGTTGTCCATGTAAAAACATTTTGCGGTTTGATGACCAGAGTTGAATAGGAAGCTTTTACTTAGTTGATGATTATGATGAGTGGATGCATGTTGTGGTGGTGGCAAATGTTGTTTGTTTCCATTGCCACTGCTATGTGATGTCCATATCTCATAGGAGTTAGAACCTTTTCCACCATGCTCCATTTTAAAGTAATGTTTATAACCATATAGCTTTGAAATACAAATGACAAAACCCTTTGCTTCCCCCTTTCTCTCTACTACAAAGCAAGAGGGTGACAGAGAGGGGCAAAAAGGTGGTTAGTGAAGTCTTGAACATTCTTTATCATCCATCGTTTTCTTGTGGGATATTCCTTAACTGGTTATGCATCTATTTGTGTATTAGTTAATTCATCATATAGTTTTTTTAACTATATCATTGTCCCTTCTACCTAGTTTTCTAAATATAAAAGAAGTAATAACTGATATCTGATATATACTTTCTTAAATTTTTTAGGACCTTATTTAGTGTAAATACTGAAAACAACTTTTAAAAAGAAAAATTCTTGGAACAAAAGTTGTCACATTGGTTTAAGCGAAGCTTTTTTCCCCAAGGCTTTTCAATTTCATGACTTGTATTTCTTTCTTTAATTTATTTCCCAAAAACGTAATTTTACATTCACTTCAATCTGGTTTAGTGATCTTTTTTCTTCGAGACTCTAGAATACTAATTATTTCTGTTTGAATCTTGCGCCTTTTTATTTCTACAATAAAACATGTTTCTTTACATGAATCCCTTTGCAGTCTTGGATCAATTGTTGTCCCACTATCTTAAGAAGGGTGGTAATATTCCTAATTCTACTTCATGTGCGAATTTCTTTGACTAGTTTGATTCCAATTGTATGGTAGACATTGTTTCTTCTGATTTTGATTACACTTGGACTAATGCTCATATTGGTCCACAAAGGATTGATGTTAACTGGACCGAACTTTTTGTAGCTTATCATGTCTAAATAAATGGAGTAATGTCTGCAGCAAAGTCCTGAAAAGGCCAAACTCGGAGGACTTCTTTTAGATTTTTTCTTGAAAAATTTGGTTCTTCTTTGAATGAATTCCTATGTGATATCTCTCATTCCTAAGGTAGAGACTGGCACTTCTATTTCTGATTATAGGCCAATTGCTTTTGCTAACTTTAGGTTTTAAATCATTGCTGATAGATTGACTGGAATTGCTATTGCTATTATCTCTAATAATCAACATGGTGTTGTTAAGGGCATAAATAAGGATTCAATTCTTACTACATTGGAAGCTATCAATATGCTTGATAATAATTCTAAGCATAATAATGTTACTTTAAAATTCATATTAGGAAAGCTTTCGGTACTCTTAGATTATAATTAATCTTATCAGAGTTTTACTGGCTTTTGGTTTTAATGTTCGTTTCCGCAATTGTATTTATACTATTTTGCATTCTATTAATTGTTGGTTAGAGAGAATGGTAGTAAGCTTGGTTACTTTTGTTGCAGTAGAGGGGAGAAATAGGACGATCCCTTTCTGCACTTCTTTTTTGTATTACTGAAATGGGTTTGAGTAAATTGATCCTCATAATGATTCAAAAATGGGAGAATTACTCCTATGCTAGTCAAAGGTAAAACCCTTCTGATACAAACATTGAAATAGAAGGGCAAATTAGGAAGGCCCAAAAGGTGTACGAGAGGAGAAAATGGAAGCCCATTACTTGGGATCCACAGACACACTCACTAATTCAGTTGCAACAAAATTGCTTACGTGACTGTGAGGAGGGAAAGAGAGAGGATCAGGAGGTATAGGAGAGAGAGGGTCTTAAAGTAAGAGGGAGTTGGTTTTTTGGAAGAAAAACCAAATGCTAGGTTGGTCTGGGATAGGATGAGAGTGTTATTAGACCTCTTTGTTTTGAGAATATTGAAATAATACATTGAATTTTGTCTTTCAAATTCCTTTTACTGTTTTATTGGGTTCTATCAAGTGGTATTCAGAGCACGGTTCTAGGAGTGCATGGTGATTACGAGAAACACAATGGAAAAGCATATGGAAGGCCTGAAACAACAACTAGTGGAGTTGAGAAATTTAATCATCTCACGTAGCAGGTCTCGTCGGGGACGATCTTACAAAAGATGAACACATAGGCGAGGGTAGAGGAACGATGACGGAGATGGCGAAGTCGAAACTGAAGGGGGTTCGTGCTCCACTTCACGAAGCATGAGTGGCGAATCGTCACACGACTTCGGGGGACACAAACTGAAAATTCCCATTTTCAGGGGCGATGGTGCTTATGGTTGGATAGTTAGAGCCGAAAGATATTTCAAATTGAATATGGTGCACGATGAAGAGAAGTTAGATGTTGTGGTTATTGCCTTGGAAGATAAGGCATTGAGCTGATTCCAATGGTGGGAAGAACAAAGTCCAGAGTTAAACTAGGAGGAATTTAAGGGGGCTCTTATTAGACGCTTTCAACCAAGGTTGGTGCAAAACCCGTTTGGCCCATTGTTGAGTATTAAGCAGACAAGCTCAATCATGAAGTACATGGAGAGGTTTGAGAGGGAATCGACTCTGTTGAAAAAAGAGGAAAGAATTATGTTGAAGGGTATTTTTCTCAACGGGTTGAAAGAAGAGATACAAACTGAACTGAAGTTACATGCCATTGGGTCATTGGAGGAATTAATGGATAAAGCATTATTGTTAGAAGAAAAAAATAATGCTTTACGTAAAGCTGGGTTGATGGGTACAAAGAAGAAAGGTGGGGAACGACCTCTAACAAGGCAAACAAAAGGCTTTACTAGATGGGAGAAGGGAGGAAGTAAAAAGGGGTCAACCATTAGAGTGACTGAAAATGATTCTACTGAAAGGAAGATAGTGGGGGGAGGAAGATTATCACAGACAGAGCTACATGATAGGAGTAAAAAGGGATTGTGTTTTAAATGTGGAGAAATGTGGGGCAAAGATCATATGTGCAAATTTAAACATTATCAATTCGTGTTGGTGGAGGATTTGGAAGGTGAGGAGTCGCAAGGGAGTGAGGGAGAGGAAGAAAATGGGGGCAATCTTACTACTAAGATATTGCAGATTTCATTGAAAAGAAAAGAAGGGCTGACTTCTAATCGGTCTTTCAAGGTAATGGGAAGTATTGGAGGAACAAAGGTATTGGTTCTAGTGGACTGTGGAGCTTCTGCTAACTTTATTTCAAGAACTTTAGTTCAGCATCTCAATTTAGAAGTGAATGATATAAAAGAGTTCGAGGTGGAAGTAGGAACAAGAGATAAAGTAGTGAATAGAGGAATATGAAAACAATTGGAATTGGTGGTGCAAGGGATTCCAATTGTGCAACAATTCTATCTAATGAAATTGGGAGGAACTGCTTTGGTGTTAGGGATGGAGTGGCTCGCAAGTTTGGGAAACGTGAAAGCTAATTTTCGAAACTTAGTGTTGTGTTGGGGACAAAAAGGGGAGAAAAAAATGGATGAAGGGTGATCCAACCCTCTGTAAATCGCAAGCTTCATGGAAGGCAATGATGAAGGCTCTCAACAATGAAGGGGAAATATATATGTTAGCATACCTTGCACCCATAGAAAAAAGTGTCAGACAAGGATACTCTCAATGATGATATAACAACTATTTTAGCAGAATTTGAGAATATATTCAGTATACCCACTGAATTACCTCCTAAGAGAGCTTGTGATCATGCCATTACTCTTAAGGAAGGTGCGAATCCTCCCAACATACGACCCTATAGGTATCCCTACTATCAAAAGAATGAGATTGAGAAGTTTGTGAAGGAAATGATGACTACTGGAATTATAAGGCCTAGTAACAGCCCTTACAGTAGCCCAGTGATTCTAGTAAGGAAGAAAGATGGGGGATGGAGGTTTTGTGTGGACTATCAAGCCCTAAACAAGGTGATAATACCAGATAAATTTCCTATACCAGTAATAGATGAACTTCTAGATGAATTAGGAGGAGCTCAAGTGTTTTCGAAGTTGAACTTAAAATCTGGGTACCACCAGATTCGCATGAAAGAAGGATATGTTCTAAAAACAACTTTTAGAACTCACAAAGGCCACTATGAATTCCTTGTCATGCCCTTTGGGCTTACTAATGCCCCATCAACATTCCAAGCCCTCATGAACCAAGTACTAAAGCCATATTTGAGGAAGTTTGCTCTAGTTTTCTTTGATGATATACTTATATTTAGTAAGAATATGAAGGGTTATTGTGAGCATCTGAGAATTGTTTTGACTGCTTTGAGAAGGCATGGATTAGTAGTGAATCAAAAGAAGTGCTCCTTTAGAAAGGAAAGTATTGAGTACTTGGGACACATCATCTTTGGCAAGGAGTTGTGGCTGATCCAGCTAAAATAAAGGATATGCTAGAATGGCCAGTCCCGAAAGATGTCAAGGGATTGAGAGGATTCTTAGGCCTCACGGGATATTATAGAAAAATTGTAAGGGAGTATGAAAAAATTGAGGAGGAACATTAAGGAGTATGTGCATAAATGTGAGGTATGCCAGAGAAATAAATATCAGACACTGAGTCCTACAGGATTGTTACAACCTTTGCCTATCCCTAAAAAAATTTGGACAGGTGTCTTTATGGACTTCATTGGGGGGTTGCACAAGTTGGGAGGGATGGACACTATCTTGGTAGTGGTGGATCAGCTCACAAAATATGTTCATTTTATTACTTTGGCACACCCTTATAATGTTAAAGATGTTGCTGAGTTATTCTTGAAAGAGGTGGTGAAATTGCATGGATTTCCCGAATCCATAATTTATGATAGGGACAAGATTTATGAGTTCCTTTTGGATGAAGTTATTTAAGATGCCTAAAACTAAGTTAAAATTCAGTTATGCTTATCACCCACAGATAAATGGGAAGATGGAAGTAGTAAATCGATGCTTGAAGACGTATTTGAGATGTATGACAAGTACTAAACCCAGGTAGTGGCATAAATGGCTTAGTTGGGCTGAATATTGGTATAACACCAACTATCATGAGGCTATGAAGATGATACCTTTCAAAGCCATGTATGGCTGAGATCCTCCTCCAGTGATTAGAGAAGATGTGGCAACAACAACCCTAGATGAAGTCTCATTCATGATGAAGGAGAGAAATGAAATGCTAGACATGATGAGAGAGCACCTGGTGCATGCCAAAAATAGGATGAAGCAATAGGTTGACAAAAAGAGAAGAATGGTGGAGTATAAGATTGGAGATGTGGTTTATTTGAGGATAAAACCTTATAAGTTGAAGAAATTGGCTAAGAGAATTAATTAGAAACTTAGCCCAAGGTATTATGGTCCATATGAAATTTTTGAAAAGGTGGGAGAAGTGGCTTATAAGCTGAAATTACCAAATGATAGTAGAGTACACCCTGTTTTTCATGTATCTTTATTGAAGCCCACTCTCAAAGTTGATATTGTTTTCCAACCTTTACCAGAATATGTGACCGAGGAATTGGAGTTACAAGTCCAACCAGAAAAGGTGTTAGTAGTGCATGGAGAAAATGATCAGTTGTTAGAAGTGCTAGTGAAATGGAAGAATATACCAGAATGTGAAAATTCATGGGAATCTGTGTCCAAGATGATGGAAGCCTTTCTAGAACTTCACCTTAAGGACAAGGTGAATTTTAAGGGAGGAGGAGTTAATACAAACATTGAAATAGAAGGGCAAATTAGGAAGGCCCAAAAGGTGTACGAGAGGAGAAAATGGAAGTCCATTACTTGGGGTCCACAAACACACACTCACTGATTCGGTTGTAACAGAATTGCCTATGTGGTTGTGCGGAGGGAAGGAGAGAGGATCAATGGGTATAGGAGAGAGAGGGTCCTAAAGGAAGAGGGAACTGGTTTTTTGGAAGACCTCTCTATTTTGAGAATATTGAAATAATACATTGAATTTTGTCTTTCAAATTCCTTTTACTATTTTATTAGGTTCTATCACTTACCTACTCATTTTCTTTATACTAATGATGTTATTGTTAGTAACTAGTCAAATAATTAAAACCTTTTTTTATCATGGACTCTTTAGTTTCATTCAGTTACGAGTCTCGTAGTTGTAACTCTTTTATTATAGCCTTTTTCTGTTTCACTTAGCTTATATGGCTATTCAATAGCCTGCTGCTTTTCATTCAATAAGACAACACCAAAGTTCAATTATGTTGTGTGTTCAACTAAAGATATATTATCGATTGATAAGTTGCAAAGTTTCTTGTGCATGAACAACGCATGAGTAACACTGTCCCTTGAGAACATGGCTTGAAGGTGACTCATGGACGCCATGGTTCTACTGGATGATTAAGAGGGCGTAGGAATTTTGGAGGTAGAGGTCGTGGACGTAGCAGGCAAAGTGTTGATAAAGCAATAGTGGAATGCTATAATTGTCACAAGCTCTGGCATTTTCAATGGGAATGTAAGAAAAGGGTGGCAAATTTTGTAGAAACTCAGGCAGAGAGTGATGAAGAACACATGTTGATGGCTTATGTTGAGGAAAAGGAGAAGCAAAAGACAAACGTGTGGTTTCTTGACTCTGGGTGTAGTAATCATATGTGTGAAAAAAAAGGAATATTTTTCCGAGATTGATGAAAACTTTTCAGATTCAGTGAAGCTGGGAAATAACTTGAACATGATGATTAATGGGAAAAGCAACATCAGACTTGATGTAAATGGAGTTCTTAGCATTATCTTAGGAGTTTTTTATGTTCTCGAATTGAAGAGCAAGTTTCTATGTCTAGGATAATTGCCAGAAAAAGGGGCTGAGCATTTTATTTCAAAAATGATAATGCAAAATGTATCATCCAGACACAAGTTTGATTATGAATTCTTATATGTCATCAAATCGTATGTTTATCTTGCATGTCATCTCTTTGCCTGTAGTGCCCACTTGTTTTAGCATGGTTATGGAAGATGTAGCCCAACTGTGGCATTGTAGGTTCAGGCACTTAAGTTTTAAAGGCTTGCAAACTTTGCAAAAAAAAAAAGCATGGTAGAAGGTTTATTATTGCTTAAGCCGCCCTTTAAGTTGTGCAAAGATTGTTTGGTGGGAAAACATCATTGAGATTCATTTCCCACGAAAAGTTATTGGAGAGCTTCACAAAATTTTCAACTTGTTCATGTTAACATTTGGGATCCAAGTTGCTTATGTTTATTGATGATTTTAGCTGAAAAAATTGGGTTTATTTTTTGGTAGACAAAATAAGAGGCTTTTACTATTTTCAAAAGTTTCAAATTACATGTTGAGATAGCAACAAATATGTCACTCAAAGGGTTGCGCACATATCATGGTGGAGAGTTTACATCTCGGGAATTCAACAATTTTTTCCATACGCATGGAGTACAAAGACAATTGATAGCTATATATTCATCGCAATAAAATAGTGTTTCAGAACAAAAGAATTAAACAATCATGAATTTGGTTCACAACATGTTATCTGAAAAGAAAATGCCTATAACTTTTTGTCCAGAAGTAGTAAATTAGATTGTACATGTGTTAAAGCACAATCCAATGCTAGTGGTGAAGGACAAAACACTTGAAGAAGCTTAGAGTGGAATCAAGCCATCAGTCTAACATTTCAGAGTTTTCAGTTGTGTCTTTTATGCTCACGTACCTCATAATTTGATATCTAAACTAGATGATAAAAGCTTGAGATGTTTTACTCGGAATCAATGAAAAATCAAAGGCATACAGACTTTATGATCCTATCTCACAAAGAATTATAGAAAGCAAAGATGTGGTTTTTGAAGAAAATGAAGAATGGGAATGGGATAAACAACATGAGTCAACTACTATATGCGAGCCAGAATGGGAAGATGGTGAAAATGTGATCTGGGAAGGATCTCCTGTAGTTGAAGAAGTTGTTAATGCACAACTGGAGGAGTCTCTTGTCACTAATCAAGAAACTTATGAAGGTCTTGTGTAAGGGAGGAGTAGATAACAATCAATTAGATGTGAAGTCTGCTCAACAATATGGTGTAGATTACACATAAGTTTTTGCTCCGGTAGCTTGTATGGAGACTATGCGATTGGTAATCAGAGTCGTAGCATAAAAGGGATGGGATATACATCAACTAAATGTGAAGTCTGCCTTTTTTACATGGATAATTAGATAAAGATAAACATGATTTAGTTTTTAATCGACTGATTTCACTTAAGTCAAGTGAAATCAACTGATTGATTTGAAAATCAACCTGTTGAATTTCGTAAGAGTTTGACTATTTAAGTTGTGATTTTCGAAAGAGAGGTCTGTTGATCATTTTAGAGCATGATTTTGTTCTGGAAACTTATGGAAACTCTCTCCTTCGTGATCATAGGTGGTGCAGCTGTTGAAGATTGATCTTGGATCAATTCTTGGAGCTTTTGGCTTGGTTTGAAGCTTGGAGAAAGTGGTTTGTGGTAGGCTAGGTTGTGCTACCACTGAGGTTTGATCTTTCTCAAGTTTTGTGTGTGTGCTTGGTGGTTTTTGTAACATCCTTAGCTACCCCTCCTGGGGCCCAGAGGTTGTCAGGTTACTACAGCCCAATGCACCCCAACCCATCACCCTTCTCCGTCCATTCATACTAGGTGGGTTGTTGCCAGTAGGAATCGAACCCCCAACCTGACCTTTAACACCTCTGGCTCACCAGCAGATGCTACCATCCCTGGCTACCCCTCCTCGGGCCCCAGAGGCTGTTAGGTTACTACAGCCCAATGCACCCCAACCCATCACCCTTCTCCGTCCATTCATACTGGGTGGGTTGTTGATTGATACTTTGATTATGATATTATTGTTACCTTAGGCCGTCAACTTCTCTTTAAACATGTTAACACTACTATAAGAAAAGAAAAAAAGAAAAAGAAAAATGTCGTAACAAAATGCTCGCAAAAGGTGAAAAAGACCAACTTGTATGTGTCAATTAGTGTGGAAAATGAACCCATCCTTATTTAAGGTGGCAAATCCAGTGAAGTGAGGATTGCCATCATAAGCCTTTGTAGCTAATGTTAGCGACAAATTTAGAAACCAATTCATGATAGAAACTATTTTAGTTACCAATTTAGAAACCAATTATAATTTTTTTGAAATTATTTTAGTTACCAATACTTTTTAGTTTATAAATTAGTATCTAAATTGGTCACTATTGTGACTAAATTATTTTTAGTCACAAAAATTATTCATAATTCAAAGATTTTGTTCTAGTGAATCTTGTGCATCGATTTAGCCCTAACATATATTTTATTTTTTAAAATAATATTTCTACTAGTGTGGGTTAGACCCTCGCTATACAATTAAATAATTTAACTTTAATATATCATTTACAATAACATTAGCTTGGTCAACACTGGATGACAAAAAAATGAAATGCTTTATTTGTCTGTTGTCGAAAGCAAAATTGTAGAATAAGCTTGATTCAAGAAATATATATTTCAATTTCAAAGTCCAGGATCAACTCATACCAATTAAAATTTATATCCAACTACAAAACACATTTTTCAAAGACCAATAAATTGCTAATATAATTTAAGTTTTGTATGAAGTTAAAATTGGAATAAAGGTGCAATGTCATTATGTCTAGACCTACATTTCATTTACATGAAATAACAAAAAAAGAAAAAAAGTATATCTCGACAACAGAACAACATAACATTTCATTTACATGAAATAACCAAAACAAGTGGATCCTCCACAACAAAATGAAATTGCAATTCTTTCTTGGTAAGGTGAAATAGTTACAAAAGCAATAGAAATAATTAGAATAAATGATTATAGACAGATTGTCAGAAATAATATAGTATCTAAATTGTTAACAAAATTATCTAAAAAGGAAATAATTTATCTTACATTGAAGGTGAACTTCAAGAAAATGATTAGTCATCAATGTTGGCATGTTCAAGGTGGACTTCACTTGTACTTGTTGAAGTATCGTGAATATTTTGCTCCATCATCATGGTCATTTGTTGTTGTATCCACTTCAATGTTTCCTCCACTTGTGTATTTTTGAATTGTGACATCATACTTTTGAACCGTCACATCATACTTTTGATTAGCCTCATGAGCTTGTTCTTTTGCTTCCTTGACCTCTTAACGAAGTCGTTCATTCTCAACAACATAATCAGTGTATTCAATGGCAACAACAAGGATTTCTTACCTTTCTCTTTACATTAATTCTTGCTGAATACCATAAAACGTGTTTTAATATGTAAAAGAGGTTTTATTATTATATTTTCCTATATAATTGATACTTGTTTTAAATAATTTTCTCACAATGACATGTTGCAATGGCAACAACTCTTGTCTTTCTAGCAAGCTATTATGTCTCAACTTGGTCAACAACAATCAACATAATAAGAAATGAAACAATCATTATATTTCTATTTTTACATACGTTCTATTTTTTACTACTACATATTGTATTCGTACTATAATATGCCTATTGTAAGACCCAAGAAATTTAAATAATTAATTAAATAACTATTTAATAAATGTGGGTAGTAGGAGCCTTTGAGGGATTTAATGCGGATTGCTATGACGTGGAAAAGTACTAGTTCAAGTGGTTGAAAGTACTTAAATGTGTGAGAGGACTTGGGTTCAAGTCCTATATATGAATTGGTTAAATGAATTGAACATTGATTTGGCTTTGGTTAAATGAATTGAACATTTAAATGTGTGAGAGCATGTTGAGTGATAATATAATCATAAAATTATATTAATGGCATTGAAGCTAAGTTGAGGAGAACTAAGGAAGGCTATTGGAAGTAAGAGAGAATCAATGGCTGCTCAAGTTTTAAGCAAAGGAAACCAGGTTAGGGGAGTTGATTAACGTCGTTTTAATTGGTTAATAATTAAATGTATGTTGTATCGTATGTTATTGCATGATCAATGTCTATTTTTGTTGAATTTCGCGTTTCTGGGAATTTTTCCAGAAATCGCCTGGCGGGTGATGAACTGCCACTAGGCGACACATGCATTTTGCCTATTTTTTTTCTGGGTTCCTAATAGGAACCGCCTGGCGGTGAGCTTAGTGCCGCCAGGCGACGCAAGCCCCGCCACCCAGTTTTCTGGGTTGATCATGAACTGCCTGGCGGTGAAGAACACCCGCCAGGCGATGCTTTTCATTTTGATTCGATTTTCGGGTTCTGCATGTTCTGGATTGCTTTGGTTCAGTGGAAAAGGAATTTTAACAACATTTGGACCAAAAGGAAGGGATTAATTGTGAAAAGTCATGGTAGTGCAAAGGAATCAAATGAGATTGGCTATGAATGAATGTTAGGGTGGAAGAATTGGGGTTTTCGGAAATTGTATAACAAATTGCGTAATAAACTACAAACTTATTGGATGAATTGTGATCCTAAACCTTTGAGTGGTGAGTATTGAGTCGAAACTGAAGGAAATCGGATGGTTGGTTGGTTGAGGTTCGTAGGCGCAAGGGAAGGGTTGCTGGGTTTTTGGAACTAAAGGAACCGCCTGGCGGCACCGAATTGGCCGCCAGGCGCCACACCAGAGGTGCGTGGTGTGTTGATTCACGAAAAACGTTGTTTTTCGTACTTTTCGCGCAACAGTAACCGCTGGGTGGTAGTTTAGTCCCGCTGGGCGCCAGTCGTCTGATTTTGGGCGCTAGGTGCTACCAATTTTTCTGGTTCGCGCAGTTTTTTGTAAAATTGCATTTCTCGATTCGTTAACCATTCAATTTAGGTGAAATTTTGACAGGTGGTTCATAACATGTGGTTCTTCACTTTGAACTGTGGAAATTGGATTTGGAGATTAGTAGCTAGAGATATACATTACTTAATATTTCTGATTTTGGAGTTTGTAAAATACATGAATAAGCCTTTAATTAGTTCAAGTAACTTATAATGAAGCATAATTGGGTTATGTGGTAAGTCTCTATCAATTTAAATGTTCCTTTGGGTTAGTCACATGTGGAGAATTGGTTTGGTGAAGGCATGGGTGTCAATATTAAATTGCATCGGTGCATAAGATCATGTGCTTAAAATTGTTAGAGTGTCGCTGCTTATATTTTTTTTGAGCATGCTTGGGATGGTCTATACAACTGGGGATGAATGCACATGTGAGATGCTATAAGGCCTAGAACATTATAGATGGCAATGCTTTTCATTAGGGGTACTCTAGAATGAAAGCAAATGAGAGCAACCTGTGTGAAGTGTGCTTGAACCTGAACTAAAACCAGTAATGTGCAAGTACTGGTGTAGCGACTAACGGTACGTGTCCCCCGTCAGGCAATCTGGAAGCGGCAGCGCTTAGCGGTACGTGTCCCCCGCCAGGCGATTTTGTTGTAGCAGATTGGTGTTATGCTTGCTATGATGTGCGTGATCTACAAGGCTTCTAGGATATCTTAAAGGTCGGCTTGTTGGTGTTCCTTGAGTTTTGGCTCGAAACGTATCCTTGAGTTGTGGCTCGGGATAGGGGTTAAGCACGTGGTATTCCTTGAGTTGTGGCTCGGAATAGCATCTCTTGAGTTGTGGCTCGGGATGGCGGATAAACACGAGGAACCCTTGAGTTGTGGCTCGGGTTGACGAGTGTTGCAGGTGTGAGTGTGCTGGTTGTGGCCAGTACGGATGGGTCCAGATAGATTGCTCTCCTCAGTAGTTGGCTGACGACTTTGGTAGTCTTGGGACGTTGCAAACTATGTTCGCATTTGGGAACTCCACTTGGCACTACGGTTTATGATTCGTAGCAATGATTTCCCGCACGTGCTCTATCGGTTGTGGCTGATAGGTATGGCAGCAAGTCACCTCGAAGTAATCACTAGAAGATGTAGAACACGAATAACATGGTGGTGGCCATGTGATGTGATATCAAAGGATGTAATTCCTTTGTTGTAATTGTGTGATTGGTATATGTGTGCCATATATATATATATATGTTTATTTTCTTAGCTCACCCTATCTGCTTGTGTTTGGCGAAGATCGTGTACGCGGTACACGGGAGCAGATGATGTTGCAGGTGGATCTGGTGAGGCTTAGCAGCGGAGCGGGGAAAACTCATTTGGAACAGTTTTATAGAGTTTTATCATTTATGGTTTTGGAATAAACATGTAATCTATTATGAGACTGTTTTGGTATTTTATTGAATTTTGAGAAGATTTGAACTTGGTGTTATCTTTATTATGAAATAAATTCTTTGAAATTCCCGTGTTTTTGGGAAATGGATTTATAATAAATGTGATTTTATTTTCTTATTTTATATTATATTTTTAAACCCGTAATATCCGGTCGGGATGTTACACCTATGCTTTAACCTTCTACTTTGATGTAGTTATTTGTTTATCCGTATTACACCTATTGCAACTTAGCTTCGGCCTACACAAAATATGACTTGAGAATTACACACAATTTTAGTAGTGCTATTTATATTTTTTGTGAATAGAAAAAAGTTTCAACAGGACATTAGACAACAAAAGCATAAAAGCAAATAGTTCCTACAATAACCTTTTTTAGTACACAATATGCATGCCTAACCTTAGCATACAATGTGTTTGACACATCATATGCATGCAAGACAAACTACATGATTGTAGAAGGTTTTCTAAACAACAAAACTACAATATAGGATATAATATATGCAATATAGATATGTATGAAAACTCACAAATCATAACAAATAGATAATAATTTCAATTTAGATTAACAACATAATTCTTGGATATTAATAAAAGAAAAATAAACTAGCAATCGTTATCATTATCACAAATATTCTTAACTCATCATTTGTTGTCAAATGAAGTAAAATATGCAGGAGGAATTATTGAATATACCTGAAAGAGGTGTTTTAAGCTGTGAAACCCCATTTGTATTTTTGACAACTAAATCTCATCACTTTGCTTCCACCCACAATCGTCAATAACTATAACACAAACCCTTTTTATCCACAATTACCCTAAAACAAACCTCTAAAACATTAACTCTTTACAATCTATTGGTTTAAAACAAAACTCATCTTAGGATGTGTACATGAAGGATTTCACCTCCTCCAAGTACCCTTTACCTTCAACACCAAACTACTCCTTCTCCACATCCACCAAATGACGAACTCCAACCCAAATGCAAAACCTTCAATGCACAATAAGTTTCTCAAACACTAAAGATTTCAACCACAATGGCAGCAAGATATACTAGAAATGGTTACCTAATTTGTGCTATTATGAACTCAGACCTCAGCAACAATAATAATGAGCATGGAGGATGGAAGCACGACTTCACAAAATCAAAGCAAAGTGGAGGACATAAGCTAGAGCTCACAAAATGGAAGACAGAAGCGTGAGTACTAAGAAGGAAGGATGGAAGCAATAGTTCAAAATAAAGAATGGATTCGCAAAATGGAGGATGGAAGGGCCAACTTTGACAAAAGAGGATGGAGCACGAGTTTAGACAGTGAAAAACAAAGAGGGAACTTTACTCTTTTTCTCGTTTACTCTTTGTTTGTAAAATGAAAGCATCGATTTTTGTGTCACACATCACCTATTACTAATTTTTAAATATATTATTCAGTACCATTAGACACATAATTAATTTTAATGCATTTTTTTATCAAGAACTTGTTGTAAAAGAGATAGAGAGAAAAATGTAAATAGTTAATACAATTATTCACTCTATCTAAGAGTTATACCATGTCGCTTACTTACCCTATCCAAGCTCACTAAAGTAAGATTTTTTACAAACATATTACTAGTACATTGAAAGTAAATATTCAAGACACCAATTCTTGAATCTACAATATTAAATTTGATACCTATTACTACACTGAATTTGAAAATGTTATTAAAGACAATAAAACAACCTAGACACAAATATAGAAAACACTATCACCTAGAACAAGATAAACACAACATAAAAGATATAACCAGGTGAAGAACTATGCTTTTCTTCAGAACATGATATTAATCATAATGTTGCACAGAGAAAGCTTCAAGGAAAAATTTCAACTCAATTTGGACTCTCTGACAATAGTAGAAAAGTTTAGAAATCTGATCTAAAATGATTTTAAATAAAAGAGTTATATAAATTTCAAATTGTTTGTTTTAATAAATTAAAATTGTGTTTTAGTATGTTAATTTCACTTGTCAAATTAATAAAAAAACTTAAAAAAAAAACTAAAGATTCAAAATCCTTTATAGAGGATGAACAAATTTTAATTTATTAAAAACTCGTTTTAACATATTAAAATAAAACCTCAAAAATGGTTACTGTTGTAAGTGATTCTAATCCATTAAAACAATTATCTAATTGATTAAAATGCTTTCTAGAGTCATTCCAAACCCAAATAGAAGCATATTAACATATTAAAAAAACATATGTTAATCAAGTAAAAGCATCCAATCACCAACATAAGCTCTAATGCATGCTAAAAAGCTTTCTAAATTCAATTTGAAGATCCAATCTTGCAAGAGAAACTTATAATAGAAATGGTAAAATTGCATGAGTGGCCTGGGATGGTATTTATAACCATCATGGATCAATTATTGAGTGATATGAAAAAGAAAAAATATTGCATTGCATACTTAGAATACAAGTGATAAAATTTATATAATTAAATGAAAGTACATGAAGGCCCTACAAATATATTCTTTTATTATACAATTATATTCATTAGCGATGGCCGCTTGTGTCACAAGTTGGCCTTCATGTTGGTCGTCGGGGTCATCTTTCAGGTTGTGGTAGAGGAAGGGGAGACTCAATTTCCTGATCAGTTTCTTCAACTTCGACGAATTGAGAAGCTTCATCAAAGTCATGAATTGGCATTTTCGGTCGATAATATTGTTGCGAAGAGGAAGACCCCCGATATGCTAATGGTGGAGTCCTTATGATGTAACACCACCAAAGCTGGAAAATTGTGGCATAGAGGAACCACCATACATATGAGATGGACCTGCGCCAAAGGTGGACGACGATGGGAAAAAACCATACGATGTGGGAACCTGATGAGACGATGATGGAGGACTATCACATATGAAATAGTTGAGGACTATCACATATGAACTTCACCCCATCATAATAGAGTTTTATTTTGCAATTTGCAATTAAGGCCTTGATGTAAGAATTTGTGAAATCCTGATATTTGGTGATACTAAACTTTTTAGTGGAGAAATTATCCATGTATGGGTTGTGAATGAAGAACGAATGGGAAAAGGAGATGGCAAGGGATGATAGTTTTTGAGACTTGAATTTGTACAATTGCTTGAGTGGTCTGGGCATGGTATTTATAACCATCATGGATCAATTATTGAGTGATATGAAAAAGAAAAAATATTGCATTGCATACTTAGAATAGAAGTGGTAAAATTTATATAATTAAATGAAAGTACATGAAGGCCCCACAATTTAAAAATAGACAAAATAAGTCTATCAATGCGTGCAAGAATAAACGTGCAGTGTCATTGTGTCCAGACCTACATTTCATTTATATGAAATAACAAAAAAAGAAAAAAAGTATATCTCGACAGCAGAACAACATAACATTTCATTTACATGAAATAACCAAAACAAGTGGATCCTCCACAACAAAATGAAATTACAGTTCTTTCTTAGTAAGGTGAAATAGTTACAAAAGCAATAGTAATAATTAGAATAAATGATTATAGACAAATTGTCAGAAATAATATAGTATCCAAATTGTTAACAAAATTATCTAAATAAGAAATAATTTATCTTACATTGAAGGTGAACTTCAAGAAAATGATTAGTCATCAATGTTGGCATGTTCAGGGTGGATCTGACTTGTACTTGTTGAAGTATCGTGAATATTTTGCTCCATCATCATTGTCATTTGTTGTTGTATCAACTTCTAATGAACATCATTAGTCATCATAATGAATTCTAATGAACATAACACAACCTAAGAGCACATATATGTCTTCGCAATCAAGTTCAATCTTCAAATTATTCATGATAGATATTGGATTCATCAAATACTCAATAGTTCCAACAAGCTAAAGCACCTAATTCAATAAATATTTTTTTTTAGAATGATGCAAAAATTGTTTGGAAAGACAACCAAGTAGTTCAAAAGTGATAATGCTAAAGAATTTTTGAAAAATAGGTCAAAACATAAGAAGTGAGGGTTGAATTGTATTTTAAATATTTTCAAACATTTTTGCAAAATATTGTCTCATGATTCATAGTTAGATGATAGTTCCACTTGGCAGATGATCTTCCTAAAAGATTTTCTTAAGAGATTGTGTTTGAATAACATGTAATATAAAAGATAAAGAATAAGAAGGATTTATATTTTTTTTTGTTAACTAAGACTAGGTTTTTTTTTTTTCAATCAACAAATTGAATTTCACTTGCCAAACTACTATTGCAAGATAAAAATGATTATTATTTGGACACAACTACTATTGGCTAAACGCAAAGCATTATTGGAAACATAGTCACTTTTTTATGAGATTTGATACAATCACTTATGGTTATGGTAGAGTATTATTTGGAATGTAGCCACTCTTGACTAAGATTGGGTATTCTTTGGAACATAGTCATTCATGACTAAAACTAAGTATTATTTAGACAACAACCACTTCTAGCTAAGATTGTGTATTATTTGGACTATAACCACTCTTGGCTAAATAGAGAATATTATTTGGAATGCAACCACTATTAGATAAGATTGATTATTCTTTGGAATACAGTTGCTCTTGGCTAAAACAAAGTATTATTTTGACAACAATCACTTCTAACTAAGACTTAGTATTGTTTGGATAACAAACACTCTTTGCTAAAATTAAAATGTTTTTACAAAAAACTTGATCAAAAGATCATTGGATTGCTCACTAAAAGAAATAGTACATGTTATGATGGATACAAGATATGGTTCACTCTTTTAGGTTCTCTTGAACATGAACAATGTTCTTCCTCACAACTTTAAGGCTTGGATGCTTAAGATCTTGTAGCAAAACTTTCTCTGTGGTCACTAGTTGTTGTCAATCTTCATTCTTCAAAAATATATTCTATATATAAATTTTGGTAGAAAAGAGTCATTGCACATTTTTTGTAGCCGTTGTGAGGTTCATCATTTTCTATTATTTATTTTTGTGTTTGAGCATGCTTTAAGGCTTTAAAATGCATTAAATGATCTTGAATTAGCATTGAAGGTGTGTGGCTTCTTTAACAACACCTCTAGAGCATGATATACAGGCTTGGGTAGGTGGTTTCTTTTGACTTTTTTAGCATAGCGCAAAGTCTAACACAACTAGCTGACTTTGCAATGCTAACATCTTGCCTTTTCTAAAGAAGTTGTTTACGTGAATCAACTTTCAGAGCATTCTTCAAGAGATATGTGATGTTGACATGGCATTATGATATGTTCTTGAAAGAATGAAGAAGCGTATATTTCCTACAAGCCCAATATAATCATTTGTTAAAGTTTGATATATAATATGAAATGTTTTAGGCCTGTGTTTGTATCATGGAATATATTTATCATATATTCAAGAAAAAGGTTATCAAACTATGCATGTGCACAACACTTGTGTCTTTCCGATGAAACATATATTTAGCAATGATTGCATTTGTCTAGTCATGTAACTTGTGTTTGACGATCTAGATTGGATACCTTGATTTGACATGATCTAGTACCAATAAAATTATATTTTATATTTAGTTGTTTAAGCACATAATCAAAACCAAACACAGGGTATGTTGAATTTGAATGTAACTAAATTTTCTCCAAACACTTCTCTGAAAAGTTAAGTCACCATTGATGAAATCTCTGTTATGAATTTGGCAAGTGTACCAAGTCGTATAAGTAATAAAAATGGTAAGTCCAAGTATCGTTTTCCAACAGGAATTGTGTTGTTTAATTAACTAGGCGTACTTACTAATTTAAGCATTGAATGTAACCATAAATGAATTCGAAACAAGTGAAAACATAAATATTTCTAAACTTTAAAGTGATAAAATAATCAAGGCAAAGACTCATTGGGGTTGAAATTCATGACCAAAACTCTAAGCAATCATCTCACAATATATATCTCTCATCTACTCAAGCATTGACATCAAAGGTATTCAAGTCCTAATCCCTTAGGGGCATGTTTTGAACTTTTATGTAAAAATATTAATCCCTTATATGTTTAAACACAAAAGACACATTAAAAACGATGTCTAGAATGACCAAAAGCTTTGGTCTATGTCTGGAACCAAACCTCTAGGTTGTTCTATCCATGTCTAAGGTTCCAAAACACTTTCCAATTATTAGATACCACAAAAACGCATAGATATTCCATCATGCATGAAAATAATGTAGACAGAACACAAAGAAGTGAAAGAGATTCTATTGCATACATGAAACTAATGAGTTTAGGTACATTACATCCAACCACAATGAAATGGAATTTAGCTACTCCTATACATCTAGAGCACAAATGGAGTTGGAATGGTAGAATGAATGAAGAAAGATGAATCCTTTAAGCTTCAGAAGTGTCTCTTCCTTCGTCTTGAGTTCTAGCAGTGTTCCTCCAACCAAAATTGTGTTTCTGTTTGAGTCTCGACACTTTTAATGTTTAAGCAAAAAGTGAAACTCGCTAGGCCACCATACATTCTCGCTGGGCTAGTGAGTCTTGGTCGCTGGGCTAGCACGTCTAGGTAGCTAGGCGAGTGACTCTAGGCAGCTACTAGTGATTTTTCTTCAATCTTCCATTCTTTTCTACAAAAGTCCACAAACATCAAAGTAAACCTATTTTTGAAATAAAATAACAAAATCCTAAATTCTTTCATGGGATTAACACAAAAAAACACATGAATAAAATACAATTAAGAGATTCTAAGAAGTGTAAATATAGGTAACTATCACACTTATCAATCTCTTAGATAGAAAAACCTTAGCAAAGTTTTGTGGTCCAGAGGAAACACCAAAGCCTACTAAGATTGTCATAAATTTGCATTATTAGCCCCCAAGTTCCCATCACATTCTAAGGAAATGTGTTACTACCACAACTTTTATAACCGACATTGTCATATGCAAACACTCCACATGAAAGCCCTTACAAGCTTTTATATAAAAAAACATGACTACAACATAATCATGGATTTTTGTTGTATGTATAATGCAAAAAGTATACCTTCCAAATTCATTGACAATTATCTAGGCATGAAGGGATACAAGCTATTTAATATTCAAGGAAACATTTTTTTTTACCTCCAAAGATGTCATCTTTACTAAGAGTATTCAAACAAATATCACACCTTCAACAATTTTTTTTCTTGATATTGTGATTCCTTTATCATTTCCTACTTTTCTCACATTGAAGATCAAAGGGAAACCTCAACCACTAACCTTCCTTCACTTTATGCAGAAGTTATCATTCCTTCATCCTTACACTCAAATCAAACACTAATTATTGGATCTTGACATTCACTATTGATCTTGACAACCTTCATATTCTTTAAAATAATAACTAAGAAATGTAAGTCAACCTTTTTATCTTAAAGATTATGATTACAAGTCAACATTACTTACCCTACTCAAGAGCACTTATCCAATCACAAAACACAAAATCCTACAAATAATTCATGTCAATTTACTTCAACATATGAGCCAACTTTTTTTATCACTAAGTAATCAAATTTCCCATATGCCATGGGAGTTAGAATCAAAGCTCTAGAGGATAACTTAACCTGCACTTTCATAAGATTATCAAAATTGGTTCAAAATGGGTTACTTGATCAAGTACAACAAGAATGGAAGTGTGGACAGGTTGAAGGCCAAATTAGTGGCTAATTGTTACATACAACTTAGCATTGATTTCAAGGACACTCTCACTTGCAACTAAATTAATCATAGTGAAGACTCTTCTAACAGTGATAATGAAAAAAGGAATATTGACTCAACTTATGGACAAAGAATGAAATATAAAAAAGGATATAATTAAGTAGACTAGTCTATCTATTAATCTTTTGTACAATGATGATTTAACAATAAGTCTCTAGCATCAGTAACCAAATTCATATGTACGTATATACAAAATCCAAAAGCTTCTCATTTAAATATTGAAAACTACTTGTTAAGATATCTTAAAGGAAGCCAAAGATAGAGACCCTTATTTTCAAGTAGAACCAACTCCTATATGACAACATATTATGATGATGTGAATTAGGTGAGTTAAATTTAAAATATCGACAAGAGGGTGTGCAATATTCTTAGGTGATGATTTAATTTTATAGAGATTTAAAAGATAAACTAGTGTATCAAAATCATCTACAAAAGTGTCAACATCCAATTTCGTCTGGGTAACAATGATAAAAATAATAATAGAAAAAATTAACTAAAGTTCAATTGAGAAAAATAAATAAATAATTAATAAAAAAAAGGTAACAAAAATATGTTTTAGTTTGAGAAAGAATAAATATCTATGTTTATTTTATTTATTATTATTATTATTATTATTATCTTTTTTTATTATTTATTTTATTTTATTTTTAATTTAATTTAATTTTGTTTTTTTTTATTTATTTATTTATTTATGCTTTTTATTTTTTTTTATTTTATTATTATATTATTTTGCTTTTTTTTATTATAGTTTCATTTTGTTTTACGTCTCTCATTCTAGTTTAGTAAAAAAAAAAGAAAAACAAAAAAACAAAATAAAACAAAATAAAAAACAAGAACAAAAAAAGAAAGAGAAGGAAAAAGTAAAAAAAATAGAAATAGGAGAACTAGAGGTTAACGTAAGGTCTCTGTTATCAACATACCTATATCTTTTTAGAGCAGACCTATCTCATTTTAGAGCAGACCTATATCCTTTTATAGCATACCTATATATTTTTACTATTGGCTAGTTGAAACATGTTCAGAGGTGCATCAGCTATGCTATCATTGTTTTTGTATTGGGAATTACGTGTAGTAGATAGCTGGCCATGGTCATGATGACTGAAAGAGCAGGAAGCAACATTTGCTCTCAGTCTTATCCCACATCTCGAGATTGGAAGGGGTAGAGGAAAAGTGAACAGAACCAAAGGAGAGAATTACATAATAAAAAGGGGAAAATTCATGAAAAAGGAGGATTTTTCATTAGAGAGGAGAAGAAAGGGTGAGACAGAACAAAGGGGGAGATTTCGTAAACAAAAGAGGAGAAGGAAGTGTGTTGTGGTTGGAAAAGAAAGAAGTTGTTAATGCATTAAGTTTTATCTCCAAGGTAAGTGCCCTTCACGTATTAACTCATTGCTTAATACTGGTGGTTATTAATATATGAGTGGAATGAGTGTATGGGATTGGTCTTGAGTTAAGCATCATTCATCTTGCTGTTCATATATTGTTTATGCCATCTGCACTCATGATCGCTTTTCGCCTTATCACTCTCATCTTCTACCCGGACAATAAAAAACAAATCACCAAAGCAGTTTCCATCATCATCGTATCACCATAGTAAGGTACTCACATTCCAGCAGGGAAACAATCACGCAAAAATCACAAACTGCACCAAAACTGCCATTAACGAACCTCCATCATCGAACAACAAATTCAATTTCAGAGCCATAATTTCTTTCCTCAACACCCTGCACATCCATCACGCCCAACGACAAGAACAAAAACACAACAATCCAAACTCCCAAAATCAAAATAGTGAGGAAGGAAAGTTTGAGTGGGCTGAGTGATAGCGGCTCCGATCACAGTTGGGGTTGCGGCGATAAGGCTCAATGGCGTAGCTTCCAAACTCGGTGTGGCTCGTGCGAGAAGAGGTTCGAGAATCTCAGAGCACAACGGAGGCCGACGACGCTTCTGGTAGGGTTTAACGCCGTCACCGGCGGCTCTGATAGACTGGGAAGCTGGTATGGTCGTGACTTTGGGGTTGCAATGGTGGCTCGCGTGTTGGGAAGGTGAGAGAGGTGCCATATTGTTTCGTTCTTCGCCGACGATTGCGCCATCACCGACTGGAGATGGTGGCCGTTTCGTTGGAGGTGCGTCAAAGGGTGGCTCTCCGTGGGAAGAGGTTCCAAACGTGAAGGTTGAAGAAGAACCTTTCTGATTTGAAGAAGGAAAATGATATACTAACCCCTTATTTTGACTCCACACTTGACTCCCTGACGTGGCATGCACAGGTGGAATTTATTTTTGAAATTAAAAATAATTTTTTTGAAGCATTTTACAGAAGTGGCTTGTAGCGAAGGAGTTTAAGCGTTTCTATTTTCTCCTTCTCCCGCGCACTCCGTCTTACCCATATTCTCTTGTCTCTGAATAGTCGCCACACGAAAACTGTCTTCTCACCGGCAGGGTGTGCATTGTAGATGGCAAAGGGTTTATTGGTCAAAAATTTTAACATTCTTTCCTTTCTCCCCCGCGCTCACTGGTATGAGTTCTGACTTCACCCCCTTTTGTGGTCGCAGTTGTAGGTTCTATTTTCACCGGCAAGGGCAGCGGTTTCTGGAGGGGTTATTCTGGCGAAGGAAGATAACAGAATCTGTGTGGCGGCTAAACCTTGAAAGGGTTAGGGTTTGCGGACAGGGAGGGCGTTTGCTGTAGAGGAGTTCAACCGTGTATGGAGACCTGAGTAGTAATTTGCTGAACTGTTTATTAATGGTAGTCCTGAACCTCTTGCCTAAACTTTTGTTCTCATTGCAATAATAAATCTGTTAAACCACAAAATGTGTGCTTTTTTAGACTGCAATGAAATTAAAGCTTATGAATACATGAATCAACAACACTGAGCATAAGTCTACAATATAGATTAGTATCATCTTAAGAACATTTTGCACAGTTTAGTATCACTTTCTTATAAGCAGCATTTAGTTGTGAATAGGTATATTAAATCTGTCACATTTTGTGTGTGATAACCTGTGTGCAACTAAGTGATGACCTGTGCAGCATTTCTTGTAACAATGTGGTTTTACTGAATTTTTTGAACTCAGACTATAGCAGTCAATTCGTGTTTTTGGGGTGAATGACGTTGGTTAATAAGATGTGATTTGTAATAAGTGGGGTTAAAGATGTCTGATTTGTTGGTGATGACTTTTGTGCACCCAAGTGATGACCTGTGATACAT
>Ga0214542_1002513_pt1 | contig 37858 bp, 23 predicted proteins | sample CNSS1metaG_FD_160096 | JGI IMG/M metagenome (GOLD analysis project Ga0214542, IMG submission 160096) | Root nodule microbial communities from cowpea collected in UCLA plant growth center, Los Angeles, California, USA - CNSS1 | ecosystem: Host-associated > Plants > Roots > Nodule | place: USA...
ATATATATATATATATATATGACTGAAATTGATAACATCACTGCCACAAACATGACTCCAACCACATGTATTCTTTACTCATAACTACTTGACTAAGCATGCATGAGTATTATTTGGACCTAGTTTTCTCTTTAATAAACAAATGTTGTGATCTAAACTATTATAAGTTTTTCTCACAACAAAAAGAATAGCATCTTGAGACGAATAAAAAATTGAATACATTAGTTTTGAATACAGCCAATGTTTTCATCACAAAATGAAGTTTAAAGATTATTTGAAAAGTTGAGAACGTTAATAGCTTTTCCATAAACACCGTCTTCAACTCCTTTTTTTTTCACGAAGATCTTATAGAACTAAGGAAAAAAAGTGTAAATCCTTTTAAAGCCAATGATGGATTATCTTCTATAACCAAGCATTGAAATGATTATCTTATGATTATGTTTCACTATAATATATGTGATGCTATATAAATCATATTTAATTTACCATATAAAACGAAATTAATTTACCATAAAGAGGTAATAGAATTAATAAGATATGTATAAGAGATTTTACAATTATTCAAAGAAAGTATAAGTTAAAATAAGAAAAAAAAAAGTGGTTGAAAAGAAAGTAAAAAGAGAGAAAGAAATATAATTAAAATAAATACTTTTTTCCTATATTTTATTTTGTCTTCAATTTAAATTATTTTTTTATCAACCTTTTCTCCTTCCAAAAATATACTATATATACACTACAAGAAAATGTTTCGTTAGTAACTAATTTTAGTGACCAAAAACTTTTAGATATTATGATTACTAATTTAGATACAAGTTTACAAAGTAAAAAAATTATTGGTTACTAAAATAGTTTCTATTATGAATAAAAAATTATAATTGGTCACTAAATTGGTTTTTAAAATTAGCTACCATAGTTTTGGTTACCAAAGAAAATTAGTCACTAAAAATTAGCTACCTAAGTTATGGCTACCAAAATAACTTAGTTACTAAATTGGTCTCTCATTAATTAGTGAAAAATTTAGTGACCAATTATAATTTTTTATTTATATTAGTAACTATTTTACTAACCAATAAATTTTAATTTTATAAATTGGTATCTAAATTGGTCATTATAGTGACTAACAACTTTTAGTCACTAAAATTGGTTACTAATAAAAAAATTTCTTGAGTCTTTTCGTTCACCTATACATGTGGAAATCTTTTATAATATATTATAACCTTTTACCAGTTAACTTTATTTTTTTTCAATGTAGGATTGGTTTAACATTGAATCAATCAAAAGATAGATATATATGATATATAAATTTTTATTTTTCACCTTCAAATCTTGAATATGTAACTTCAGATACCAATCCAAACATACAAATATAAAAAAAAAAAAATAACATTGAATATTGTTTCAGTTTTATGGCATTTATTTGTGAGATATATAATATCTTTAGTTTTAAAATATCCTAATTATTTTGTTATTGAGAACATCATAGAGAAGAAATACTTGAGAAGAAAGGTATAGTAATTAGGTTGTTCAATGAGAAACAAAAATCTTATTCATTTCCTACACCATTCTTTATTCTAAAGCACTAGCATCCAGTAATTTGGTTAACCCAAAAGTGATGGCCATGGCTATCCATCCTCCAAGAAGGAACCTTAAATAAGATTTTAACTTAGGAGTTTTTCCCAGTTCAGCCACCACCCTTCCGAACACAACCAAAGCCAAACTAGCCGTTGTCACGACCACAATAAGCCTTGTCTTGTAACTTTGTATGAAAGCAGCTGAAAGAAGAGGAATCAATGCACCAACAGAAAAGGATACTGCAGATGCCAAAGTAGCTTGCAGTGGATTAGGTAACGTTCTTTTCTCCATTGCCATCTCCAAGTCCTTTTCCCCTCCTAAACTCTCTCTCTTCATTTGAGACATCTCAACATCGTACTGAGTGTACACTGCAACGTACTCTCCTATCGCCATGCCACAGGCCCCTGAAACCAACCCTGCAAAACCAGCAAGTAGCATAGCCTTTGCGTCTTTCTTAACGGCTCCTACACCCATCATCAATGAAGCAACCGAAACCAACCCATCGTTGGCTCCTAAAACTGCTGGACGGAGCCACTGTGCTCTTTCCATGTAGTTTATGTTGGCATGATCTTCGGTAACTTTCTGGGTTTGCTTCTTATCGGTTTTGTTCGCTGGACTTGGATGCACTGCTCCTACGTGGTTTTGTGACACCAAACCATTGGGTGTTGCAGAAGCCATTTTGGTGCCACAACAACCAAGAAGATGAAAACCAGAGCAGAGCAAAGTCCGTGAGAGTTAAAAGGCTTCTTAACGAGAGAAGATTCATAAATAATGAAAGATTTGCATGTTTATGTTGTCTTGTTTGTGCATTCCGACAAAAAAAAGAAAAAAGAAGAAAGAGTACACTATTTGGATATTTAGAAAGGGCAAAAGTATATATATAAATATGAATACTTAACAAAAGATAGACGTCATCATGATTTGAAGTTGGGAAGAGGAATATTGGGTGTGATTTTTGTATACTTTTTTTTTTTATAATTTTTAACAGATAATTGTTAAAATATAATTGCCTAAATGTTTTAAGTGATACTAAGCTTGATTTTTTTTAAGTAAGTAATTATAGGTTTGAGATTTGTGTAAGATTCAGGTTTGGGACTGGTGAATGAAAAATATATAATTGAAGGTCGATAAAGATGATCAATTTGTTTTTCTAGAAATTAGAAATAGACAAAGTCAATAATATGTACTAATGACATAGTTATAAAAACATTATTTTACGTAAAAATATCATTATAATATTATTTAGAAGATTTAAGGAGTTATTGTATTGAAACTTTCTTTTGCAATTTAGTTAGATGTGGTACATTATTATAAGTAGATAATAGATTTAATTTATTAAAATATATACACCACACCAAAAGTGTGTTTAAAAATAATATATATATATATATATATATATATATATATATATATATATATTAAACCTTTTCATCATAGAAATATATTTTAAATCTCGAACATCGCAAAATAATGCATTTATACACATTTATATGCCACTTTTCTTTTTTATTTAGACACCATTTGGTTAGATGGAAAGAAAATATAGAATAATGAATCTTAAATATTAAAGAAAATAGATTACAAGAATTTTGATTTGTAAAAGTCAAGTTCTTTTCAATTAAAAAATAAGAGAATAGTGTATTGTTTTCTCTTCTTTTATTGTTCAAACTTTATTATTATTCTCTCTTCCGAAGACAAAATAAATTGAAATCAATAACTAGAAGTGGCCTTTCGTCTTTATAAATTTATATGTACATAAAGCATGGTGAACGGCCAGAAAAGAAAAAGGTTCAAAATGTTTACTGGCAGATAAAATATCAAATTATGAAAGGGAAAGACAAAGAAAAAAGAAGTTAACTTGCTTGCCTTGATATTAATGCATTTATTTTATTCACAAAGGCCGACGTAGTTTTTAGATTTAATACCCTCAGTCACAGTAATAACTTCTGAAATTGAAATAAAATATTTTATTAAATGTGCCGAATACACAGTCTTTCAAGGTTTAATTGTTTACTTATTTTTATGTTAAATAGCATATATACATGTAAATAGAGATCTTATTGGAAGAAATACAGACGATGCGCATTTCGATCATGTTATTATATTTTTTAAAGTTAAACATGTAATACTGTATTGATTTTAGTTTAATATTTTTCATAAACATGTAATGACTATTTATAGTTCACAATTGAAATGTATGTATGTATATATAGTAAATATTTACTTAAGTCTGCACTCATTTAAATTTATATTCCGTCTAAATATAAATTTAGATGGGATCAATAATTTTGTGACTTTATTTTGAAAAAAAAAATAACGTAAAATTGTTTGACTTTATACTATATTACATTTTGTTATATATATATATATATATATATATATATATATATATATATATATATATATATATATATATATATGAAACATATGAATAAAATAAAATAACAATTTTTTTTTCTAACATATCTCTTATATATCTTTTATTTCTCATGTTACTACAATCACTAAAAATTTTTAACACTCATAATGTTTCATACTCTAATTATCTGATCTCTAATCTTCTATATTATAATACGACTCTTAAAATTTTATAAGTCATCATCTTAATTAAGTCCGCATAAAATTCTCAAGATTAAAATACAGACTTAAATGAATGTTTACTTCCCTGAGAGAGTGATCTAATAATTGTTGATTTATTTATTTTTTTAAATTGAACGAGGTGATTGAGTAGGTTAAAAAAAACTAACCAATATAACTCGATATTAAAGGATAATGATACTTTAACCCACTTTTTTTGACCCACTTTTAACTCACCACTTTCATCATTCTTAGATCATTACATCATATCACTACAAAAAATTAAAATAAATGATCTAAGGATGGTGAGAGTGATGAGTTAAAAGTGGATCAAAAAAATAAGTTAAAATATCATTATCCGATATTAAAATTCTCAGACAAATTTGCTGACATTAAAAAAATTCAGTTACTAACGAGAATTTATTGGTAAAGTTTAACAAATTCAATTACAAAATAGTGGTCAACTTCAAAATAAAAAATTTGGCATATTTTTACGGATGAAAATTTTTATTGATAATGAAAATTGTAATTTGCTGACCTATTGACAATTTTTTTATGAATAATACAAACTTTAATTTATTGACAGTTTCATTACTAACAAATTTTTTTATCAGTAATTAAAATTTTAAAATTTATCATCAAAATTTGTTAATAAATTTAATTTTTGTCAGTAAAATTTTGTACATTATTACAAAATTTATTATGGTGGAGAAGAAGAGGGGAATGGACTAAATATGACATTGATGGCAACACAAATCAAGTGCTTCAACACGCTGGTTATGAAAACTTTGTAATACATATTTTGATACACCGCCGTGATTTTAATTTGCATTTTTTGGAATGTGTATGTGAAAAACACAAAGGTATTGTAGGAATATTCTTGGAATATATATAGTACTAGTAACGAGAGTGTGAATGGAAAGAATCCTTTCCTAGTTGTTGGTTTTATAAAATCTTCTATGTGTAGCACTCAAATGATCCTATATTTATAACTTCTTTTGTATGTTAAAGAAAAATACGAATTTGTTTTTGAGTTAAGATACTTGTATTGTATACAACTTTTCTACAATTGTTTTTAATGTTTTTCTTTTAAATATTTAAATATATCTTTTTATTAAATTAGTTATCATTTGGTTGTTTTAAAACACATTGGTTATCAATATAATTTTTTTTTTCTTTAGTTTTAGCTATTTAATTTGAAAATTGGTATTTTTAACCTTATTAGTTTGAAAAAGGTTAACTAAACATCTTTTTAAGCTATGATCAAGAATGTAATAAAAACAAAAACCAAAAGATACAAAAACAAAAAACCATGCGAGAGATCTAAGAAAAACAATCACTTCTATCGAGAAAGAAGTCATAACTAATGAAATTAGGAAAACTTATCCATCTAAAAATAGAAAAATTATCACTTAAATTACAATTGATTAACTTATCAACAATACATTTCCTTAACAAAAAATGAAAGAAAGCATGTATAAATTTGATGTAATCTATTTTCCCCATTTGATCCGAAGATACCATAGAATAATTGTCTTTTTCCATAAGTCACACGGAAGGGGACAAAAATTCCATTGTTAGAATGAATACTTTGAAAAAATAAATACATGTATTATTGGATGATAAAAATGAAAAATTAAATTAAATTATTAGGTAAACAACTTGTAATTTTTGAATGACAATTTTTAACGACATTTGTGACAAAAGACTAAAATAAGTTTTTCCAAATTATAAACTAAGGATAAATTTTATATTAGAATTATTATTGAAGAGATTAAAATCACGTAACCAATATTAAGAATAAGATTATATTCATCTAGATAGTATCCCTCCCAATTTATTATTTGGCGGGAGAATTGTCCCTACCGGTCTTCACAACTGTCTCGATCTGTTTCTTTTTATTCTTTGGATCCATGATTTAATAATATTTAAAAAAAATGTAAAAATATATAACATTTGAGTTACTTAAAATAATTTTTTTAATTTTCTAAATATTTAAAATAATTCAATTTTTAAAAATAAATCAATTATTTTTTATCAATTATACTGATAGTTTTTATTTAACCTTTAATTAATTTACACTTATACATTTACTCTTGTAAAAAATAAATAAAAAAGGAAATATGAAAAAAATAATAACTATTTTGTGAAGACTGAAAGAGAAAATACTAATTTCTAAATTTTTGCATAAAAACCTTATAATAAGAAAAATTTTAAAAAAAAGGGAGGCAGTATTATTTGTTTATTCATAACCTAGCAAATCAGATGCATATATTCTACTGTGCAGAACTTCAAAAAAAAAAATCTAAATTTTGCTACAACAAAAAAAGGTTGATAAATATAAAGGAAAATGATATGTTAACAAAGTTTTTCTTACAAACTTTTTGACAAACTACTAATTTGGGTAAAAAATATTATTTTATTACTTTATTTTAGTTAAAAAATAAAAAAATAATATATTTTAATTCTATTTAAGGAAAGTTTGTCAACTTTGTCAAAATATTTTTGTCAAAAGATCATTTTCCAAATATAAATTTGAAGATGGTTATATAGAGTATAGACAAGATACTACACACAAATATATTATATTATAAATATGTTTCCACTGTGACAGTTTCACACAGTACTCGAAATACTAAAAACACACATGATAAAGAGTTGAAATAAAGCTCGGAGATATCATAGAAAACACTAATATCCTTTGGAGAGAGCTATGTAGTGTAACAGCACACTCTTGTTCACAGAAACAAAGCAGCCACAGCTTAAACGACAATAACTGATGATGTTCAAAGTTCAGCAAAGCCAACCAATTTGGTGAGGCCAAATGTTATGGCCATGGCCATCCAACCTCCAATCAGCACCCTGAAACAAGATTTCTTCACCGGAGTTTTTCCAAGCATTGCTCCTATCCCTCCAAACACCAACAATGCAAGGCTAACTGCACCACCAATAACTCCCATCCTAATCTTGTGCCTCCGTATAAAAACTGCTGCTAGCATTGGCACCAAAGCACCAATAGAAAAGGCTAGTGCTGATGCCAGTGCAGCCTGAAAAGGGTTCGGAAGCTTCTCCCTTTGAGATTCTTCATCCACTCCTCCATTGTTATTACCCTCTCTCTCCCTTTTAAGCTGAGTCACCTCTATGTCGTACTGAGTGTACACAGACACAAACTCTCCAATCGCCATGCTACAAGCCCCTGCAACTAGTCCAGCAAAACCAGCAACAAGCATGGCACTGATGTCTTTCTTAACAGCTCCAACACCCATCATGAGTGAGGCAACAGAGACTAACCCATCATTGGCTCCCAACACTGCTGCTCGAAGCCACTGAGCCCTTTGAGAGTAGTCGATGTTGCTCTCTTCGCTTTGTTTTGACTCCACACCATTTGCATGGATGGGAATCTCAACTTGGTTTGATGAGATTCCATTAGTTCTAGCTCCAAGGTTGGCCATGTGGGATGATAAAGGTGAAATGAAGTTGGAAAAGGTGGAAAGTGATTAAGAGCTTGTGGAGAACACACGCTTCTAGGGATGAATATTTATAGTGTGAGGGGTCGTCAAGTTTGAGGCGTAAATGACCTAAATATACTGATAAAGGAGTTGTGATATTGTGACCAGGACAGCACATAAGTTAGTGACTTGTTAAAAATTCACCACCAAAAAGTGGATCCAAGTCTCATGGTAATAATATAGTATTCCTCTTACTTGCTTCAATAATGTTTACATTTTTGGTTCATCAGTTTGAATAGTCATAATATAGATGAAGAAATGAAGGATTGGAAATTTAGCTTGCATGTGTGTTGTTTAGAGAGGTATTATGCTTCAAAAACTCACATAGTCACAGAAGAATCTATCTCGGAGCATCATGGATAAAAGTTTTCGAACCATTGATCATGACAGATCTGAGACTTATATCTGTTTTATGTTGCTGCATGCTAAGTCTATATACGCATTACACATGGAGGATATATAGTCAAATAATGCCATTTCAGTTTTCCAAATGAATAGTAATTTTAAAATAAATTCAAAGTCTTAAAATTACAATTATTTTCGAACATATATAGTGAATGCATAAAAGATTTCCATAAAGATATAAACTGACAAATTAAACTCACGAGCCATGCAATATTCATATAAAACCATGGGATCAGGAACAAGAAAAAAAGGAACAAATAAAAAAAGTGAATCTGAAACCTATTCACTCTCGTTACATTAGATCGTTTATAATTGTTCCACTGTACAAGACGAGTGTAAATTTTTATTGTTTTTTACTCTTTTGGATAAATCAATATGTAAACTTTAAGTAGTCTAGACAATGATAGAAAGCAAATATCCCAGTAAAAGAAATCAAACACTTGACTTAATTTAACATACAAGTGAAATTTGCAGTGAGATAGAAAAAGGTATACATATATAATTAATATATATATATTATTTGATGGAGTGTGCACTCCACGGGATATAGTGGCAACTTGTGTAAATAATAAATTGGAGGAGTGTGTAATCCACACGAAAGATAAGGCTACGCACTTTCTTGAAGCAAAAACAGCCAAAACTGGGCATTAAATTTATCTTTCTGCAATTTAAGAAAAGTTTCCCTGAAAGTGACTTATTAAATATATTATGATAACTTTTCTTTCAATAACCCTACATTTGTCTAGTTTATACATGTTAGATGAGATAATGGTTTTCTTTTTATCTCTTCAACATGTTACAAGAGATGCATCAGATAACAGAAGTTAATCCTATATTAATCACTTTAACCAGATAAATTATTGTTCACTCCTTACGTTGTTTGAGCAAAATACCCTATATTAATCACTTTAACCAGATAAATTATTGTTCACTCCTTACGTTGTTTGAGCAAAATACAAACGTGGTAACCATAGAATTCTGATACAGTCTGTATATCTGTACTGAATATATACGACATAGAAACTGTGCAGCATGAATACTTACGCAATGAGCATTAATTAGAATACAGACTTCATTCAATATAACCCAACAAGGATGATTGTCGGGGAGTAATTAGTTTCATTTTTGGAGCAAGAAAAGAATATAATTGAAGTGTAATATCATTCATGATAATTATGCATTGGAAAGAAAGTGGATATGTGTATTAATTCGGGAAGTTAAAAATCAAAAGCATTGTTTTTAATGATAAGCCTTTTTCTTGCTATTGTATATAACTTACCCGAATTTTATGTAGTTAATCAATATAACCCAACAAATTTTTCTACTAATTAGTATAAGACATAACAGTGTTTAAATCAGTTGTTTGAACAAATAATATTATTTAACTGTCTTGTACTAACAATACACTTATTTTTTGTGACCAAATTTAATATGAATCGAGTTAAAATTTAACAATTTTAACATTGAAGTGATTCTTTTGGAGTTTTTCAAATTATAGAACAGTGCTAAAACCCATAAATTTAAGATAAAGAATCTGCTAAACAACGAGGTAAATATTACAAATCCTTCTAGTATTATGGTAATCATATTTACTAATGGCTTTTGCTGGTACTGCAAACAGCAAGAGGCCATAAAAAAGAACTTGTTACGAACTATATGGCTGTGTGAAAGGAAAGAGAAAAGAATCTGATATAAGAATAAGAATACCTAACAAAAAGTGAAATTCAACACGTTAAAATTTTAAAATCGGAGAAATTGGGTGGGAATTTCAGCATTCTCACTGCATGTCCTTAAAGCAGAAAAAAAAGTACAACCTGACGAACCCACTACGGGAAAATTAACACTAACAAAGCAATAATGCACAATCCACTTTGAGATAATATTTTCTTAAATGGAATTAAATGCAACGAGAAGATACTAGTTTTAATTTTAATTCTTTTATGCTAGGTATTCAATGATGTGGCATGTGGCTTTCTTGCGGTGTACACACTCCCCTAACTTATTTAATGATAAATACTTGGATCCGCAAATCCATTATGTTTTATAGTTTATACTTTTGTTAATGAGTAAAGGGCTACTACTAACCTATAACAAAGAATATGTTGAGTGTCGGAATAATATATCAACCTAGAGATATCTTCAAAATATACTCAAAGGTACACCGGTCTTCTACTTAGCTCGACACGTATCAGGTAGTTCTGGTGTCTACTTCCTTCTTATTCTTTAGTTGACCACTCTTTTTCCTATCTTCGTGATCACAAGTCTTGTTCATTATTTCTGTCGAGATGTTCTTTTACGATGAGGGTGGGTGACCTTGGCAAGGGAGCCTGATCACTCCAACACTGAAGTTAGTTACTAGTAATAACATCAAGAATGCAATAAATGGGATCATTAGCTTACCTCATGAATAGTGTTATTTATACTACCTAGATGGTCCCTGCTTGTATTGGGCCTAGGTTTTGTAGGATTAAATCGTCTTAGGGTTTCCTAATGCATCTACATGTCTTTAATCACTTTGTGATCTGTCCTTTTGCCTAGGTGGATCTGTACCGCAACACTGACATACGTGTCCCTGACTGATAATTTAGTACGTTCAACATGTGATTTTAGAACAAAACAGTTACATCCAAATACACGAAAAAATAGGTGCATGACTATACAATTTTTCAAAAGGAGACAAAGTTGTGAAGTCGTGATTTTGATTCAAAATATGAGTTGATGTAAGAGTAGCTTGCCCCAAAAAACACTTGGAACACAAACAGATAATAAGAATGATCTTACAAGATATGTTTCCTTTCAGCAAAACCATTTTGTTCAGGAGTATTAGTGCAAGAGGTCTGGTGTATAATTCCATTAAAGGCAAGTAAAATGGTAAAATCATTAGAAATGTATTCACCCCCAAGTCAAAACGAAAAGTTTTTATGGTTGTAGAGTGTTGGGTCTTTACAAAAGCATTAAAATTTTTGAAAATTATGAGATAATCAAACCGACATTTCATAAGATACATAGATCCAAGTGAACGAGTGAAATCATCAATAAAAAAGAGACATAATATCTAGAACCTCCTTTGGTGGATATAGGAGAAGGTCCCCATACATCATAATGCACAAGATCAAAAGGAGCAAGAGAAAAAGAATTACTTTTATTAAAAGTTAAAGTGAAAACTTTTGCCAGTTTAGAACCATTATAATGAGAAATATCATGATTGTTCAAAGTACACAAGACTCTAGTAGATGCTAAAAACTTTAAACGAGATGCAAAAACATGACCCAAACGAGAATGCCACAAATGAAAATGTGGAAAAAAAGAAGACAAACGAAAAGAAGATAAATCCACACTAGAGGCTGCAATTATTAACTCTTGAACTGATTCAAGACATAGAGCCCACCTTGCCTACGGCCTATCCTAATCACCTTCTAAGATGTGTGGTCCTTCAGATGGAGAAAAGTACATGTTATATTCAGAATCATAAATTTTCTCAACATAAATAAGATTATTCATATCAAGACCAGGCATGTAGTAAATATCAGACAAAGATAAAGATGATATGACAATGGTACCAATACCAGATAATGGAATTGAATTACGGTTAGCAGTTGCAGTTGAATTGGATGAGTTAGGTGATAACGAAACAAAGAAGACAAATGATGTGACATATGATTAGTGGCACCCGAGTCAATGATTCATTTTTCAGAAGATATATTCGGTGATAATATATTTTGAGATCTCAAGGCTATGTTGGCTTGCGACTGGAAAGCAAGTCTAATTTCCTTTGTTAATAATTCATTAACAACATCATCAACAAAAGGTAGAGTGCTACGATGCAAATTTGAACCACGCAAACTTTCAAAATTACTACGCAAGGCTATAAGAAATTGAACCAAACATCGTGATTTCCTATGAGTAATATACGGTGCAAAAGCACTCAATTCTGCAGGCTCAGTCAAGGCAAGTTAATCCCAAAGGATTGTCATGATAGAATAAAAGTCTTGAGTTTTCATGCCATTTTACTTCATTTCACAAATATTTGTCTCAAGTTAATATTGTTTGGAAAAATTAGATTGTGTATACCATCAGATAAGTGATCTCATACCTCAGTTGTAGTATCATATTTTTCCAATTGATCGTCAATCGAGTGTGCGACAGAATTATTGACCCAAGTGATAATTTTAAAGTTATCAATTTTTCATACCACTAAAGCAGTAGCATAATCATCAGCTTTGGTGTCAATTGAATTTTGTCTTAACACCTGAAACATAACCCCCCACATGGACTTTCCACAAAGAAATTTTTTCATAACATAACTCCAGTATGAATAATTTTTACCATCCAATTGCATACTAATAGATTGAAGAGAATCATCTTTACGAGTCACCATAACAAATTGAATGCAAAATAGAAATGTGAACCATATAGCGGAAGCAATGAACGAAACAAACTACAAACCCAATATTAGAGGATTACAAATACCTTAAAATGGCATAAAGAACATGGTGTGGAACCTCCAAAAATGCCTTAAAGTGGAAAACAAAATTGCTATCAGATGAAACAAAGTCAGTATAAAACTAATGAAACCTAGTAAAACGTTTGAAAATTTGTGAAAGAAACTTATAACTTAGGACTTAGGTATTAGGGTTTAGAGTTTAGGATTTAGGAATCCCTTATCAATCATGAACTGTTTAGGACTCTTGATATCATGTAGAAATCAAAGAAATATATGAAGAAGAGCATTATGTATTATTGATTGTCTAGACATTGTTACAAGAGGTGTATTATATAATACATAAAACTTACCTTAAAAGTTATAAGTAAATAGACCTAAAACATGAACTTGTGCTAACAATATTGAAAAAGGATAATAGATTAACCTATACAAGAAAATAATAAAAATCAGTATTTAATTCCTAACAAGTTGGGTTCATTTTAATAAAAAACTACCACAATCTACAAAGAGTAACACATGCCGGCACAAGTACTCATTACAAAACCAATAAAAACCTTTACTAAGAATATCAAACACATTCAAAGTTGAGCAGAGCCAATCAATCTGGTGAGGCCAAACGTTACAGCCATAGCCATCCAACCTCCAATCAGAACCCTAAGACAGGACCTCATCACTGGAGTTTTTCCAAGAACTGCTCCAACCCCTCCAAACACCAACAAAGCCACGCTAACCGCAGCAGCAACAACTCCCATCCTAATCTTGTGGCTCCTTATAAACACAGCTGCTAGCATTGGCACCAAAGCACCAATAGAAAAGGCCAGTGCTGATGCCAGTGCAGCCTGAAATGGGTTTGGCAACTTCTCCCTTTGAGCTTCTCCATTCACTCCTCCATTGTTATTAGCTTCCCTCTCTCTCTTAAGCTGAGTCATCTCTATGTCATACTGAGTGTACACAGAGACAAACTCTCCAATTGCCATGCTACAAGCCCCAGCAACTAATCCAGCAAAACCAGCAATAAGCATGGCACTGATGTCTTTCTTAACAGCTCCAACACCCATCATAAGTGAAGCAACCGAGACTAACCCATCATTGGCTCCCAACACTGCTGCTCGAAGCCACTGAGCCCTTTGAGAATAGTCAATGTTGCTCTCTTCACTTGGTTTTGGCTCCACACCATCAGAATGGACAGGGATCTCAACTTGGTTTGATGAAACATCGTTAATTCTAGCTCCAAGGTTTGCCATGAAGGATGATAAAGACAAAATGAAGCTGGAAAATTAATACAGAAATGGAAAAGGAGGAATTTGATGGTGTTATGAGATATTATTAAGAGCTTGTGAGCAACACACGCTTCCAATGAAGAATATTTATAGTGAGGGATATGGTGAAGTTTGAGGTGTCAATGTACCTAAATTTTGATAAAGGAGTAATAATGGTGATCAGGAAAGCACTAATTGCAAGTTAGTGACTTGTTAAAAAATATATATGGTTCGCGTTTAAAATTCTCCACCAAAAAGTGGATCCAGGTCTCATCAGATATTCCACTTCAATGTAATTTTTATACGTTATTCATCTTATTGACTCCAATCATGTTTTTAGGTTTGGTTTATTAATTTGCAGATTGTAACAAGGAAAATTAATATATCAGATTTCGAGAATATATGAATAGTTAAGATTTAGCTTAAATGTGTTCAAACTTCCATATAGTAAATGTGTTCAATCCTGCTTTTTGCTTTAAAATCTCCTATAGTAACAGACGAATGTATTCCTATAGGTTGTGCATTTGATATATTTTCTTATTGGCCGCGTCTGAAATATCCTCATCTGGATAGCTTGCCAACACAAGACTATATATGAAGTTTCTACATAGATTTTTCTGTACGGATCACATTTCTTCTGATTTTTTGTTGCATTCAATGTCTCAACGCAATAGATAAAATGAGTGTTATATTTTCTTCATTTTAAGTAAGTGTCATTTGAAGTTTGTACTACTATTAAAATATCTATAGAAAGGTAAGAGAATGTACACCAAGTTATAAGTTGCTTGAGATATGCAAATCCGAGATTAATTAATAACTACTTTTAGTATTCACTTTTGCTTGTTATAGGTCAGTTTTGACTCATGTTAAATCTATGTTTTCTTACCGTGTCAATCACCACCATCATAACTTATATAATATTTGTTGAATTGTTAAAGAATTGTACGTAAGTAGGCAAAGGAAAAAAATAGGAGAAACATATGAATGTTAAGTGGTGTCCTTTAGGTTGTAGCCACAAAACAATATTCAAGACAATACAAGTAGAATATGTATATATATAATAACTTGGAATTTTTGTGATTCATTGAGAAATCATATGTAACTTAGGCAGTTGAAGCTTATGATGTAAGTAAAGAATCCCAGAGAAAGTAAAACAAATGGGCTTCTTAATTTAGAATTACATAGACTGGGATTTGGCATGAGATTATATATTATATTTGTTGGAGTGTGCACTCCACGGGATAGTGGTCATTAAAGTAAAGTGATTAATAAATTGGAGTGAGGAGTGTGTAATCCACACTAAAGCTACAGGCTACACACTTTCCTGAAGGAAAAAACAGCCAAAACTCGGTGCTTAAGTTTATCTTTCTGCAATTTAAAAAGCATTTCCTGAAAGTGACTCTAATGATATTTGGCTTTCTTTTAGTGTGTGTTATCATTACTTTTTTTTCTAATTTTTCCTTGTATATTGGAATAATAGCCATTTGTTGAGTGCTCCTCTTCCTTCATTTATTTTGTTTAAGGCGAGATATCTTATTTTTCTCTTCAATTGTTACAAAGGACACATTAGATTAGAGGAGGTTAGACCCATATCATCGTGTGAAATTATGAAAACCATGATCAGGTTGCTGATTCCTTAAGTGGTTTGAGCCAAAAGACATAACCAATGCTCATAAACATGTGAATTCAAACCAGTCTAAAACCTATATAGCACCATCGCAAACACTGTGTGAAAGACATGAGCATAATGATCATTAATAAAAAAGACCTGGCATGCATGATTGTGGGAGAGATAGAGAGAGAGAGAGAGAAAGGTACATCACACGAACCCACTAGGGAAAATTAACAATAATATTAAAGCATAATGCATGTCTCCATTTATGATTTTAGTTTTCTAGATTTGAAGAAGGAACTGGGGTGAGATAATACTAGTTTTAAATAGTTATTATTTCCTCATATTCAAAAGTGGCATGAGGCTTTCTTGTGGAATACACACACCCCTGAATTGATTAATCATAAATACGCCGATCCTCACATCCTTAAAGTTATGTTTTATTATTTGTTTTTAATGAATAGAGGGGTTGCCACTACCCTAATCTATATTATAAGTACAATGGAACATTCCCTTGTTAAAGATAACCCCTCCACTAAATCTATACCTTCCTATCTCTATTCTCCAATATTATCATTCACTTATCATTCACAACTTTGAATACGCACTCCAATTTTGAAAAAAAAAATGTATATATTTTCACCATGAGAAATTGTGAAAAAGCTAAACAGATGCTCCTTGATGATATAAACATATCCTATGCGTAGTGACCAAGATAAAATGAATCATACAAAGCATCCAAGCAGGTCCATGAAAAAAGTTCATTCATTGTTAATTAAAAGCTTCAGGAATTATTAAAACAGGTGGCCACCCTTCATAGTGCTCTCCACACCATCACCACTGAGGTCCATTATCATCAAGAATACCTAACTGTAATCTTACTTCTATGTTCTATGTCTATATAATAACTTCCATGAAGAGAGTGTGCCCTCCACAGGCAATCTTTTTCTATTTTCCCTTTATCCTTGTACCTTTCAATTCTTGTGCATTATGGATTCTCTTGGCACCAGTGGCAATGAAATGCCAATTAACCATGTTGAGATTCTCAAACACTCCAATGATATAGAAGCAAATGACATGGAAGAAAACAATATTAAGTACTATGAAAGGGAACAATGTCTTGGGGCAGCAGTGTTTGGAGTCAAAACTGGGTTGTTCGTAACCACCTTTTTGATGACTGCCATTGAAGCTTTCAATGAAAACATCATAGCCATGCTTCTTGCTGGTTTCTTAGGACTAGTTGCTGGGGCTTGCAGCATGCCAATTGAAGAGTTTGTATCTGTTGACACAGAGGTAGCTCAAATGAAAGTCCACCATAACGAACACAACGAAGTGGAGGAAGATGATAACCTTCTAAACCCTTTTCAAGCTTCCTTAGCATCAGGAATTGGATTTTCTATTGGTGGAATGGTGTCAGTGCTAACAGCTGTTTTCATAAGGGACTATAAACTCAGGCTGCTAGTTATTTCTGTGGCTATGTTGGCATTGTTGGTATTTGGAGGGATGATAGCAGTACTTAGAAAAAGTAAACTAGTGAGAAGGAGTGGTGATAGTGGTGATAGTGGTGATTGGAGGTTAGATAACTATGGCTATTATTTTTGGATTTAAGGAATTAATTGGGTGTAGTAGACTTTGAATGTGGTTACCATATATACATAGACAAATAACTTCAGTTGTTTTCTCTTCCTTTGTTTTCTTTGTCTAGATTGTGAAGGTATTTTCTGTATGAGAACATGTCTAATTGGGGTGCTAACTTTCTTCTATTCTTCTTTCCCTCTGGTGTTTCATTAATAAGCATTCCATGTCTCTATCTCTCTCTCTGAATAAAGCACTGAACTACTTACTATATATGATGTGCATGCACACTTATGAGTACACCTCGTTTTGCAATAAGAGGCAAAATCCATGTTTAATAAAAATGAAAAAATCATTTTATACATGTCATTCAGAAGTAATCAACTATTAACCCATTCAGCATATGACAGTCACATGATATAATGTGTTGCAATGATATGAGAATTATAATGATATGACACTAAGACATTATAAACTGGCTTGTTAGGACCCGTGGCAGAAGATGGTGATATACCTCGGTTTTCAATTGAACTGAGGCAGAAGGTGGGATAAAAATCTTCAAAACCAGATACAATCCATCTCCTTCCTCTGGTGTGCGAAAACCCTAACCTTCTTATTTTCTTCTCTGATCCTCTGTGTGAGTTTCATCAAGGAGTTGGAGAAGTGTACCAGTAGAGTGGCTGGTTGTATTGCATTTTGAATGGGTTTGTGACGTTGTTGTGTTTGTGACTCTGGTTGTGTTGGTTATGGAGATCTCATGAGGCGCTGCTATGCGGAATCTCGCAATTAGGGTTTGCGATGGCTTGGTTCAAATATTGCAGCGTTCAGTTTTCTGGCATGGTGGACGTGTGTTGGCCAAGTTCGCTAGTTCGTCTGCGAGGAAGAATCTATGGCGCATTCTAGATCGTTGGGTTCGTTCCAATTTGTTGCAACGAGATTTTGGTAAAGAACTGGTTCGTTTTGTGAGTGTAGGAACGTCAACGAAGCTATGTCAATGGTGATTCAAAGGTGTTGCGTCATTTTCGATATGCTCGTGGTCATGCTTCTCGATTTGCTCCCCCAGCATTATTCCGACGTAGTTCATATGGTGAAGATGATGTGGATGGCTGGAGTGGAAGGACAAAGAAAAGGAGAGAAGGACCATTTCTGCATTGGCTGAGCTTAAGAAATAGATAGAGGAGTTTCTAGAAAAATAATTTATTTGGCCATAAGGATAGAAGCTCAAGGTTGTGTGCCAATTACAAGCAGCTCAACCAGATTACCATTAAAAACAAGTATCCTTTTGTCAAGGATAGATGATTTGATCGACCAGTTGTAGTGTTTTCAAAGATTGACCTAAGATTTGACTATAATCAAATCTTGGTGATGGATGAAGATGTACATAAGACAATTTTTTGGTCCAGATACAAACACTATGAATATGTAGTGATGTCGTTTGGGATGACTAATGATTTTTCTTTGTTCATGGATTGCATGAATAGAACATTCATGCCTTTCTTAGATAAATTTGTTGTTGTATTCATAAACGACATTCTTATTTATTCCCAAATCATTAAAGAACATATTAGCACAATGTTGAGTATTTTAAAAGAGAAACAACTATATGCAAAACTGGCAAACTGTGAGTTTTGGAAGCAAAAAGTACAGTTTCTAGGACATGATGTTTCGGTTTAAGGGATATTAGTAGATTCTACCAACGTGGAGGCAATGCTTATGTGGGAGTGTCCTGATATAGTGTCAGCAATAAGAAGTTTTGTGAGATTAATGGGGTATTATATAAGATTCCTAGAAGGATTCTCCAAGATAGTGACCCCTTTTACACAACTAACCTACATGGATCAACCATTTGTATAGACAGACAAGTGTGAACGGAGTTTCCTTGAAATCAAGAGGAGGTTAACCAATGCCCCGATATTAGTCATTCTTGACATAAGTAAGTCTTTTGAGGTTTTCTGTGATGCTTCTCATCAGAGATTGGATTGTGTGCTAATGCATGAGAAGAGTTGTGGCATATGCTTCATGTGAGATTGATGACTGTTTCATAACAATCATTTCTCAGTAAGTGTACTGGTACGTAGTAGTATTAACAAGTGTCGTATCCACATGGATTTAACAAGTATATTAGTAGTTTGATTTTTGGGTTTTTTGATTGATAGAGAGTGCAAGTAAATAAAAATAGTAGTAATTAGATAGATTGAGTGGAGTAGGGGCTATGAATTGATTTCATCTCATCTTCTTCTACTACACCACTACCATCTTGTTTACTTACTATGCAAATCATTCAATACCTTGGGAGTACTCTTTCTATGTAGATTTAGGTTCATTCCTTATACATTAGAACCTAAAGACTCCAAACCCAGTGTGATTCCTCAACTCCTGGTAGAATGAGTCCCTACTTTAATGTGCAAGACTCTTTCCTCTAGCATCCACTTTGGTATGCCATGAAGCATCCAGTACATGTTTGATGATTTAATTGGACAACAGTTTGAGATTGGTTTCCCAACTCAAAATCCAAACCAGTTAAATAAGATTAGTGATCAAGTCATCATTTAGCATAAATCAAATCACAAACAATTGAATGAAAGCAAAGATAAATACCCAAGAAGTAAAAGTGAATAGAATTAGAATTGATTACATCAAACTTGGACACGAGGGAATTTAGCTACTCAGAATATTACAATGCAATTCTAGCAACATCTACACATAAGATCTATACTAAGAACATCTTTCTCGTGCCTCACAGACCCTATTTTATCCTACTATTACATTGTGGAGTCTCCACTCAATGCTTGAAATGAGGACCCAAACTCTTTATTTATAGGAATTTTTGGATGATGCTAAGCCCAACTTTTGGTGTTCAGCCACAGGGGGTTACTTCATAAGTGAGTTTCCTTCTCAGCTCAGCCCCTTGTCCTAGTGCTTAGCACATGACCTTTCCTTCTTAGAAGGGTTTTCTTGGCTGCTCAGCCTCGTGGATTTGGGCTCCAGGTTTCCTTGCAAAGAGGGTTTCCTCATGAGGCTCAACTCCATTTATTATGCTCAGCCAGAAATTCCAAATATGTTGTCTTCTTTTCTACTTCCATGGCTTAGGTCTAGTAATGTAGCTTAGCTGCATACTTGATATTTTCTTTTATTTTTACTGCAAAATAGCAAAATATCATTATAATTCATAAAACTCTATTTCTCAATATCTCATTTTGTATTTTAAGCTAAGGAGATTTGTTTTATATACAAAAGCACCATTTGATACATGATAAGTGTCAAATTCAAATGGAAAATTTACTTATTCTTAACATTTATCAGAGATCTTAGAAATTTTAATAATTAGAAAAATATTCTTATATGGTTAAATATTTTAAGTAAAAGATGAAAATGTTTGTTAGTTATAATTAGAGGATTTATTTTATTTTAAAATATTTTCTAAGAAATAAGATTTGGTGAATAATTATTGAATTAGAAAAATATTATTATATATTGTTAGATATTAATTGATATTGTCGGATATTGTTATATTGTTACAAATTAAAAGAAATCTTGAGATATTGTAAGATATTATGAGATATTCTTATATATTATATATTATTGTTAGATAATAATAGGTGAGACTAAAATATTGTATTTCCCTTAGAAATATTAGGCTTATAAATATATGGGAGAACAAGGTTTAAGGGGAGAGTTTTAATAGAAACGACGGCAATTCAAGGAAGAAGGAAAAAATTTTTAAAGGACAAGTTTTGAAGGCGAAGAAGGGAGAAGTGAAGAGTAAGAGGCGAGGGAGCTTACATTCTTGTTTTCTTTTTTTCTTGTTTTCTTTCTTGTCTTTTTGTTTGTGTGTGATGTAGTACTTTATATGAATCTAATTTGTGGAGTAGATGCTATTTAGTATGATTATGATGACATGTAAATTTGTTCTAGTTTGGAAATGTAAATATATATATATATATATATATATATATATGTGTGTGTGTGTGTGTGTGTGTGTGTGTGTGTGTGTGTGTGTGTGTGTGTGTGTGTGTGTGTGTGTGTGTTTGTGTGTGTGCGTGTGCGTGTGTGTGTGGTGACTTTGTGAGAGGTGGTGAAAGGTAACTCTGCATAGTTGCACCAGAGTTAAACTTCTTTGGGGCTCTTGAGGATAATGATGGGAAGTGACACGTGTGTACTTCATTGGGGAAGCTCTCGAAGAGAGTAATGGGAAGTGACACCTATGTTGGTAAGTTGCATGCGAGAATTACAACTCAATTTCTCAACGTTGAGTTCACTGATGGTTTATTATATCCAGTAATGACATGTTTTGTATGGTTGTGTGAAACAATTGGTATAATTATATGGTGTTGTGAGCCATGTGGATATGTAAGGTTTGGGTGAGTTGTTATATTATGATTGATGTGTATTCTCATTATGATGTTTTGATGTTTGTATGTTAGCTCACCCTTCCATTTTTGTATGTATTCTATTTTTTGTTACGATGATTATGTAATATATTTGTATATTACATGGGAGCAGAGGATGATTTTGGTAAAGATGCACAACAATGAAGAATGAAAGTTGGCAAGACAATAGAATAATAGAAAATTCTTAGAGTTTTAATTTTATTGTTAATTTCATCAATTTATCAATAAATTTTGAAGGTAAGATATTGTTTATTTTTATTTATTTTATCTAATTAAGTGGTGACATTTTTTTTAAAATACCTATTTGAAATAAGGTTGTTCATGTAGTTATAAAACATAGAAAAGCAAAAATTTTTGGATGTTACACTTCAAGGCATCTGAAGATTCTTAAGAAAAAGTATTCTACTCATGACTTGGAGTTGACAGTAGTGATGTTTTCCTTAAAGATATGGAAACATTGTCTTTATGGTACACAATTTCATGTATTTAGTGTCATAAGAGCCTGAAATATTTGTTTAATTAGAAAGATCTAAAATTGAGACAACAGATATGGATGAAGTTTTTGAAAGATTATAACTTCCAGCTATAGTATCACTCAGGAAAGGCTAATGTAATGGCAAATATGTTGAGTAGAAAAGCAGTTCATATGTCATCTTTAATGATAAAAGAGTTGGTAGAAAAGTTCAAAGATATAAAGTTGAATGCGAAGTTGGGTGATTAGTTCTTCTCAAATGGCTTCTATTAGTGATTTTCTTAGGTTGATCAAGGAAAAGCAATTAGTAGATTCTAGATTGAAGAGTACAAGTAAATTGGTGGGAACTAATCTGACTAAGGAGATTGAGGTTGTGAGTAATGGAATGTTAAGGTTCAGAAAGGTCATGTGTATATACATGATGATGAAATGATAAAGAAAATTATATTAGAGGAAGGTCATAAAGGTCATGATAACATGCATCATATCATGACTAAGATGTGTATAAAGATCTGAATGAGTCTTTCTAATAATCAAGAATGAAGAGGGATATAACACAATATGTAGCATCATGTTTATCTTGTTAAAGGACTAAAGTAGAGTATCAAAGGTCAAATGTATGTTGCAACAACCTGACGTGCCTACGTAAAAATAAAGATAGCATAGCTAGAGACTTCATTACCCATTTGTCAAGAGAGGAAATGTTGTTATATGAGTGATAATGGACCACTTAAGGAATAATGCTCATTTTTAGCGTATAAATCTAAGGATGTCAATTACAAAGTTCACTCAGTTGTATAAAAAAGGTGATGAGATTGCATGGAATGTCATCTAACATTTATTCGCTAAAATTGGATGGTTACAGCTGATGATTTTTTACCTCCAATAACCTTTTTAACTATCCTTAACAATGTCATAATAGTTAACATTTTATTTTCATTTGGATTTATTCAAATAAAATGAAGAGCTTTATAAAATGATCAATTTAATTAATTAACCAAATTGTCTAAAAATGTAAAATATCCTACTAAAATAAAGCAAACATACATGTACAACAAACTAAAATTAAAATTATATACGTTTAAGTTAAAGCAATTTTTAAACATAAATTTATTGTAATTATTTTTGTAACAAAATCATCTCGTTTAAAAGAGCATTTTAAAAAAGATGTACATATTTAATCAATAACCGTGCCACCAAAAAAGAAAAGAAAATAAAAAGGAAAACAGGCTTCTAAGCATGAATTAAAACAGAGAAAAAAAAACATTCAAAAACAATTTCAAAATAAAAAAAGAAAATGCTTTAAAAATTTAAAACTAATCCACATGCTTGTAGCCTCACCACGAGATAATGGTAAATTTTACAAATTTACCCATTTACATAATTTCTTATGTAAATTACACCCACCTGGTAAAAAATCAATCTCTATGTGCTGCTTTCTTTTTGTCAGGTCAGGGGCATACATACTCAAGTTAATTCTATCCTCGTATCATTTCGTGCGTCAATATGTAATCAAAAGCATAACAAGTTTTTAATTCTATATATAATCAATTGTTTTTCCTTTCAAAACATCTATTTATATCTATTTCAAGTATTTATAAAAAAATAACTCGATATTCTTTATACAATACAGTGACATTATATCAAAACTAACTTAGTAGACACGTGAAATAAAACTGACATAAAAATTAAACCAAAACAATTAATTTCTTAGATATCCAATTTGAAAACAAATTAGTCAGTACTCGACTAAAAATATTGTCATCAAATACTTATTTAAGCCAAGATTAAAAGCATGTAACAATACCCATAAGGCATGGAAATTTGCAAAATTATACAAATATGAAAATGGGTCAGACAGAACAGGTGAATGAAAACAATAGATTGAACAGGGTTTGGCATTTCACATGACAACAGATATATAGACATAAATTTTTAGCAGAGAGCATGATAACCAAATTACAAATTTCTGGAGATAAAGAACCAATTTCCTTTGATAATGATAGTGAGAAGGTTAAGTAAGGCGGCAATCTGAAATCTGATATTAACCTTGAGGTTGAAGAGCATGGAAATATGGGAGCAAAGTGAGGTTTCACTAGCGCTCTATGGTAAGACAAACTGGATCTCAGCAAACAAAACATTACATGCAGGCAGGTAAAAAGTTGGATGAGAGCAATCTTCCACCAAATAGAGCAACAACGTAAAAAAAGCAATGGATCATAGTTGCTCAACGGATCATGATCTCCCAAACAAAGTGCCACAATCATAGAAAAAGGAACCCCTTTCCATCAGTGCCCCGTGAAGAAAACAAGAATGGTATGCATATTTGAGTGCAATTGTGGGTAGCCATTTGCAGCTGAAAAGATTTTTTATGTTTTAAAAACCATGCATGTCCAATAAGCAACAAAAGAACCCAATGATGAATCCAAAAAGACCACATTAAGCCAAGAATCCTGCCAAAAGGTCAATAGCATTAATAAAGCGCAGGCCAAAGCAGAAATCTAGCAAAGAAGAAAGTAGGTGTGCTAGACAAATATTCAATAATTTACCGGCTTGACTACTTTTACTCAAAGATCCTGAGACGGGATAGCCAAATGGGCATTCTACTTTTAAAACTTCCTTCTCCCAATGAGAAGAAGCAAAACTCCACATTTGGACCTCCATCTTGGTCTTTCCAAAACCCAACACCAACAAAACTTTCCAATACGTCTTAAACTGAATCAGGTAATCCAGCAGCAAATATGTCATACGCAACTCCCCATGCATTAAAGTCACAATTCACAAGATACCCAGCAGCAGCAATTATAGATAGCATAGAGCACAACATCGAATTTGACCGCAAGTCAAGTATGCATAAGATTTCACTAGACCAAAAGATCAGCATTTAGGAACATAAAGAGTTTGCAAAATGTGCTGAGTATTGCATATCAAAATACTGGTATCAATGATCCATCCAAACAACAATCCCAGAAGTCCAGAGCATTGTGAAGTGGGAATGAAAAAGAAAGTTGAAGCATTGACAGCGACCTCTTCAATTTTAAAGCTGTAAAAAATCACAATTACAACTTCATTAGAACCACAAACACAAAGGGCAGAAAGGAGATATGAGAGATCATTACATGCTGAATACCTCACTGAAAGATTAAATTATATCAACGAAAGCCTCCTGATCCCCGTCGCTCTCGCTCATATGGTCCTGCACGATCACGATGATATCGATCATTTCCAGAATCTCCATGACTACCGCCATCCCTGCTGCGCCCCCCTGAAGAACGGTCTGCATTTCTATCTGGACCATAGTGACCACCACCACCACCACCACCTCCACTGCTTCCACCATATCTACTTTCCCTACCACCATACCTTCCACCACCCCTGGACCCTTCACCAGGGCATTCCCTAGCAAAATGACCAGGTTTTCCACACTTAAAGCATTCACCACCATTAGATCCTCGGCCCCCTCCACCTCCATAATCTCGGTTACGATCACGATCACGACCACGCTCCCTGTAGCGATCACCATCATCTCTAGTTGATCCTTGTTGAGGCTGGGCTCTATCAACAGTAATAGTCCGCCCATCTAAATCCATCCCATTCATAGCATCAATAGCCTCTTCCATTGCTTTCTTATCATCAAATGTGACAAATCCAAAACCACGTGAACGCCCAGAGAACTTGTCAACAACAACCTGTTTCAAATATATGATGAAAGAGAACATTAATAATTTCCAAAACAAAAATAATGCTTAGATTCTAAACATATTACACATACTCTTTGTATTTTGTTCATTTGATTTGGTTATAAACAAGTACATCAGATATGTAATTTTACTCCTAGAACAAAAAAGAGAGGATAAATTCCAGATATCAGCAGAAAAGTACAGCATAAACCAATTTCTACGCAAAAAAAAAAAAATTGATACTGATAACAATAGTTTCAGCTAGATGAACTACAACTACTATAGTTATAATATGATACTGGTCACCTTTGCCTCAACAAGCTTGCCAAACTTTTCAAACGTATCCTTTAATTTTCTATCAGATGTTGACCATGCAAGGCCACCAATGAAGCAGCGATACTCTTCCACATCAGACATTTTAAACTGCATAAATGCAGGAAGACAAGCATTAATACTAATGTTTGAATTAACTATGCAAGATAAGCCATCCCACCATCTAACAAATAGCTGGAAGTACCGGTCTCTATTAATATAGCCAATTAGTTTTCAAAATTTTAAGGAATCAATTTTCTTTTATGAACCAAAAGACAGCATAATACTATGATTAAAGATATTGCCCTACTTGTGACAATTTACATCTACATTTCAACAGAATAAAAATTTAACGGAAAAAAAAAGGTGACTATTTCCTGGAAGAAAGCAATAAAAGTTGGCTATAAAGCAATCTTGTGTATCCATGTATCAATGCTAAAGGATTAAGAAATGCTGAAAAAAAAAACTTCACCATAACACATTTTAAGGGCACGGCTCTTCACTCGGTCACTTACTAATCATATTTAAAAATTGAGGGAGAAATTTTCAGGGAAGAATTTTTTGTTCAAGTTTTTATGTATAGTGTAGCAAAAAGACAACCTGGGCAAGAAAAACCTAACTAGGAATAAAAGCACAAAAAAATAACCAAGACACAACTATGATTGCAGAAAAATTAAAACAATAAGTCAAATTATTAAAATTCAACCTATATAGTCCCTTATGCAAGCAGAAACCTTTACTAAAATTGAGAATTTTAGGGACCAGAATTCAGGCAAGCGAAACAACCCCGTAACTTCCAAACACAAAATTGACTAAACTCATTATCATATTCAGCTTCTAATTGTTGTTGCTAAGCGAATTAGGACAATTAGAAACCACTTTCAATCAGAAAGATACGAATTTGAATTGAGGGAGTGAAAGAAGAAGAAAATCAAGGTTAAATACAAAATTAGGTAAATAAAAGGGAGAAAAATACCGATGAGTGGAGAAGTAGTTCCGGGCAAACACGCGGAAGGAAAACCTAACCGAGCCGAAGCGGAAAATGAAGATGAAAGTTTGCGGAAAGACAAGTACTACATATATACAGCACTAACACCCTCGTTCCTAGGTTACCCTCAAAATATGACGTGTTTTTTTATCTATTTTTCATTTTACCCATGTTATATTTTTTTTTATAGGCTTAAGAGTATTTTTACTTCTTAAAAGATCTACGAGTTTTTTTTATTTTATTTTACTCTTTAATTCTTTTATTTCTATAAAATGTGTAATTGCTGTTCCTAATATAACATTTTTGTTTTGATTTTTATAAAATATTTGTCTTCAATTTTCATTCTCCAAAATTTTAAATTATTATGTTTAGTCTTTTATATATATTTTTTTTAAGATAGATAAATAATAATTGTTTTACACATCTTTATTTATGGTGTAGTAACATTATCACAACTATTATATGATCCGGCTCGACCCTTCACGTATTGATCATTTAATAAGCCAACTTAACCTGACTCACTTATTAGTAAGCCAAAAATATTTGAACTCGACCCAGCTCACCATGGGTTGGTGAGTTAAACGGGTTGGCTCACGAATTCACTTAATTAAAAAAATACAATTTTTTTCAGTCAAAACTAAATTATAATTCTAATTAAAATCTAAATAAATTTTAATACAATTCAAATACAAACCAAAATCACAAAAATACAAATTATCTATGTGTTGGCTAAAAAACAATCTAACATGACCTAAATGCAAAGTCAAACTTAACAAAAAACACTTGAGTAACCCTTCATTTGCGGGTTGGTGAGCCAACTTGGCTCACCACTAGTTCAATTCGGGTGAGTCGGGTTCTAGGTGAGCCGGGTCAAAAATCAATCTGTATTGAAATTTGTAAAAAAAATTTAACCCAACCCGACTCAAAATCGTAGTGAACCGGATTGGCTCGCGGGTTCCAACCCATTTTGACAACTCTATGACCTTTATAATGCTTACTTTATATTTTTGTTTAGCAAACAAATAGATAAATAGGTCATATAAATATTAAGATTCAAAAATAGTAATTTTCAATTTTAAAGAAATAAAACAAACTCCAAGGATCAAAATAAGATTTTACTAACTTTATAGAAATTAAAAACATGTTTAATTCGGTTTTATATTTTAAATTGATTAACAATAGGTTTGAATTTTAAATAAATATAATTTTTTAAAGATATGCAAGACATTTTTTATAAAAAACAAATAAAAATTAACAACTGTGATATTAAAAAAAGGTATAATTACTAATTTAGTCCTCTAATCTTTTGATTTGGTTCATTATAGTCCACTTATTATTTGTTGATTCAATTTAGTTCTCCAATTATTTAAAAAAGTTGTTTAAGGTCCTCCAGTTGAAATTAACAATGTCTTCGTACATGACACGTGTGTCAAGTCGTGAAATTTTGAAATAAAAAATTATAGAATTTCATTAGAGTAATTGGATTACTTAAAATTAAAATATTAAAATTCACCTAAAAAGTAAGAATTTGAAAATTTTCTTATTTTTAAATTCATATTTTGATCTTTGTAGTTTGGTTTAACTTAAGTCTGGACTGATTCGACTCGACATAACTCAATTTGATATGGCCATTACTCAATGTCTCGACCCAACTCGACTTGACCTAACCTAATGCAATTTCTTTTACCTGGACCCAAACCAAGTTAGATTGAATCGAACTTGATACCATATGAGCCTAGCCCAACTTCGCTCAACCTATACCTAGGTCGACTCACCTTGAACCGCGTTGGACAAACTCAGCTCGATATTGGTATGAGTCGACTCAACTTGACCTTGGTATTGATCGGGTTAGGCTAGATATGGTCTTGATCAGATTAGGATCAATCTAAGCCTAGTTCAACTTAGTTAAACGTGAGTTGTTTTAACTTGGATGGAGGTTGACATGTCCTAACTAAACTCAACCTAGGTTGAGGTTGACTCATCAACTTAGGCCCAAGTCAACTTGGCCTGACTCAATTAACTCATGTTATACTGACTCGACTGAGTCTAGGTCAACTTGTGTCGTCTTTGTCTTGTGGATGATCTAATGACATGGGTCTAATTGGAGCATCCAATAATCTATGCATAATCTTTTATGTCTATTTTCCAAAACTTTTAGCATTTGTTCATGTTCTTACTATTTCTTCTTATAAGAAAGAAGAAGAGGATGAAGTAAAATAGGAGAAATATGAGTTGTTAACGTACAAATTCATATAGTAAAGAAACTCACTCATAAAAAGTTGAGTTCATCCTTAAAGAAGGAGAATATAAAAAATCTCACTTATTTAAATATTATTTAATTGTCTTCGAAATTTGGAAGTCTGAACGAACTTACTCACTCTTGAGTTTCTCAAAAGATAAAATATAATCTCTTATTTCAAATATACTTAATCGCTTCTAATAGATAACAACTCAATTGTCTATATCCACCTATTTAATTGAGAGAACTATAAAAAAGTACAACTTCCAACGATATAAAAAGTTTACCTTTATTTTCAAATTCTCAAAAACCTAAACAAATTATTATTTACAATAATAAAAAAACCTTTAATATAATGATGATTTATGCAATATAATAATACTAATTTTAACTTGTGGTTTAGTACAATGAAAGAAAGCTCTTATCTTATTTTTCTCTTAAAATGGTGACATAGTCATATGAAAAAATATATTTTAACTTTATTTAACATGTTCCTAGAATGTAAGACCCACCTTAATTTTTATTCCTTTCTGCCCTAAATTTTAAGGACCTATCCTGAGCAGATGGCCTTGATGGGTGGTCCATAGGGTGTCAAGGCCCTTAAAGCAGCCAAGACCCCCATTATGCACTCACTTTGCCAAAAACAATGGTTGACTCATCTTCCTTTTCAAAACAGAAGCTCTGCTAGAGTTTAGAGCTCCGCCATCTTAAAGCTAGCTCGACCTCGTCTCTTCTTCACGTAAGTCGTATCTCACTCACCTTCTTCCATTTCTAACTTATTTTCGTGATTCCAACTGAGGGTCATCCTTATAACCTTGTTCCCTATTTGTCCATCATTTTTCCAGCTCTAAAATCTACTCTGGGAGCTGCTGCGTTCGTGGGCTTAGAGTCGAAATAGTTGCTAACTCTTTCCAGGTAAGGGAAGCTAGGTTTTCGAGTTTCGAATCATTTTTGGTCTGTTTTTGATGTGGGATGGACTGTTTGTTGTTGTGATCATGTGGGATGCCTTGTGTGGTGATTTAGATATAAAAATGTAGTTGTGCAGGGAGAACAGCGGCGAGATCTGATACTCTCGCCCAAATGAGCTTGTCTTGCCTAAGCGAGACTGACAGAGACTCGCTCAGGCCTTTTGCGCGAGTTGTTGCTCAGGCGGGCTATCATCGTTTTAAGCGAGAGGATGCCTCGCTCAGGCGAGAAGATCTCGCCTAAGCGAGCTAGTGCAGAGGGCCATTGTTCCAACTTGTCGAGCTCTCGCCTAGGCGAAAGGAGCTTGCTTGGGCGAGAATTCCTCTCGCCTGAGCAAGACCTCTCGGCCTGAGCGAGAGTTGGGCGAAATGATGCTTGGGTACTATTTCCATCTTTATTTTTGGGTGTTTAATACATGTTTGGTTGGATTGTTATGTTCAAGTATGAAATGAGTGAATATGCATGAGTAAGATGATGTATAAGTTGTGGATGGTGGACTTCGATGATTCTTGGCATGAAATGAACATGAAGTGGTTGGTTATCAAAGTGACATGGTATTGATATGAAACACAATTCTATATTCATGGTTTGAGAAGGATGAATGGGTATGGATTTCAAGAGTGGATATGATTGAGGATTTGGTTGTAAAGGTTGGCATAAGAATTATGTACATGATAAATATTACTTGATTGATTGAGTATGATTGGTCTGTGGTCAGTGCGTAATCCCATGAGTCTTTAGATGAGACCTCATGGTTGTGCTTCAGTGGTCGGGACGTAATTCCATGACCCCTGTTAGTGGGAGGGAGTCCATGGTGGTGTCTCATCTATATAATTTGGTAAGGATTCAAGGTAAGGTTGTATCCTAACACTCTAAGGAGTCAGTTAGTTTCACTTAGAGCGAACTGACTCTTGTGGTGAGAGTAGCAGGAGGTCTGAAATCCATTAAGGGCTAACCTTGTGTGTGAGGGTTGAAACATTGTAACACTTAGCTCGGGGATGAGCAGAGAAATCCACCACAAGTGCAAGCATCCGCTGAATCCGACTAAATTATATGTATATGGATGAGTCGAGTCTGAGTGTTAGTGTATTGTTTACGAGTCAAAACATGATTTGGTTGACATATATTCATTTGTCTGTGAAATAGCATGTATTTGTATGATAAAATGTTTTGTACTCTAGCTTATCCTTTTGCTTGTTTGGTTGCTTTGTATGTGATTTTTCGCCTTTGCGATGATCATCAATTTATTGATGTGAGCGGATGCGAGAGGTACTCGAGGTCAACAAGAGATGGATGATTCTCCTGCATAGTCTACCTCGATTGGACTTCTTTTATTTGGGCTTTTCCCTAGGGCTATGGCCCATGTACTCTTTTGGCTTTTGACGTATTATCAACTATTGCTATGTCCTTGTTCTTATTTTTGTATTTGACATCGTGGTGTGCCTAATTCCTCTTTTGTCTCTATTTGAACAACTGTATAGAGTGAGGTTTATACTTCAGGACCGCGTCATTATATTTCTGTGTGATACTTTTTTGTTTAGGGTTATAAATTAAACGAAGTGTTACGCATAACACTTAAAATAGTACGAAATTAAAAATATAGTTTAATTTTCAAACGCTATGTGGAGAAATTCTAATGAAAAACTCGAAAAAAAAAATTTCACCTGCGCAATAAAAACGGAATTCACAAACTTAAAAATGAAAATTACATATTAAACCTAACATCAAACGACATATATATGTCTGATTATAACAATCATAGGTTTTGTATTTAGGAAAGCTTAAACATACAATTTTTTTTTTTACAAAAATAAGAAAAAATATATTTATAATTTGAAAGGGATGGAAAACGTTTTTTTTTCCCTTAATATATATATATATATATATATATATATATATATATATATATATATATATATACACACTGAAATAAGTAAAAAAAGAGTGTAATTTTTGTTAACCAAGAACAGTGTAATTTGTTTATACTGTTTTGGTAAAAAAAGAATCGAAAATCTCATACCAAAAAGAAGAAAAAGGAAAAGGGCTGCGAGGGTTTAGGGCTGGGTTTAGTACTTTCGCTTTCTTTCTCTGTGCTTTGGTCTCAGTTCTTCAATTTCCTTCACTTTCAAACACTGTTTTGCTTCCAGAGAGAAAAGAAAACCATGTGGTATTTGTGCGTTTTCTACCACCGGTTGTTGGATTACAGAAAACCCGAAGTGGAATCTCTGGCACAACTTTTTGGAGCCATTGAGGACCCCCAAAACGACGACGTTCCCTTCCAACTGCAATGGAAGCTCCCTCCTCACTACCACACCGATTCCCCTTTCCATTTCGTAAATCTCCCTTCCGAACAACTTGCTCATAACATTGCCACCCGAAGTCAGTTATTACCGTTGAATGGTTTTTCGTTTTGTTTTATGGGTCTGTTTAAAGTTTCGATTTTTAATCCTTTTCTTTTGGGCGGAGATTCTGCAGGCATACTTGTGAAGGGAATGTATGAGCTTTGGGGGGAAGGGAGTAGCTACGAGGAGTTGAAAGAGTCTGTCTTGAGTTACCCTGATGAGAGGAAGTTGCCGTACTTGGATTCTGATAGCACTTTCAAGATTACTGTTGATTGCTTCGGGAAGGTCATTAGCCTGGGGGAGCAAAAGGAACTCATTCAAGGGCTCTCTTATATCCCTTTCAAGGTGCGTGGGGTGTTCTTTTAATCTCGTTGGTGTGGAATATTTTATCAGCCTATTTCTCAGCTTTGGTTGGGCTATGTAGGTTCGGAAAGTATTGAGAAATTTGAGATGCTATCTTGAATGCGGGAAACTATTGACTTTGTGCTTGCTCTTGTGGTTAATTGATTCTAGACAGCATTTTAAGTGTTTTGTTTTGTTAGGTAGATTGATTATATATAATCTCTTGAAATTCTATTTGAGCATTTGATTTTCACTGCCATTTTATTGGAATGTTGTCTGATGTGGTTGAGCAAGACGGAAACTGCATTGTAGGTTCTGTGAAGGGTTTTCGGATTTTATGTCACAGTTCCCCTTTGGTTGAGTTAATGTTTTTTAGTATCAACTACATTTTCAACAAGAAGTACCAATTTTATTTTATTTTTATGTTATAATTCATCAAGCGCTTTGAACTTTTCTAATGCATTGATTATTATTTTACCTTTTTCATCTGGGCCTCTTGTTTTCCCCCTTTGTTTTTATTTGAGCTGACCAGAGTCTATTTATATTTAGTTTCAGAGATGGTTATGATCAATGAAATTTCTCATTATTTATTGAACTTGTATTATTTTGCAAGAGTTTATACCCATCATTGCTTATTCATCTCTGTTTGCAGGGGCGTGTAAAGTTGAGAAACCCAGATCACAACTTCTGGCTTATAGAAGTAGATAACTATGGAGGTAATAATGGTCTTCCTCCAATTGTACAAAAGAGAATCTTCTTTGGTCGTGAAGTGGGTGGGGCTGATAGGAAGCTTATACCCACCTATCAGTTGAAAAGCCGTAATTATCTTGGGCCAACAGCAATGGATGCTGAAATGGCTTTTCTAATGGCCAATCAAGCTCTAGCTACTTCTGGGAAGCTTGTTTATGACCCTTTTGTTGGAACTGGAAGTATTCTTGTTGCAGCAGCTCATTTTGGAGCAATGACCATGGTTAGCCTCTTCCTTCCTCTTCTGGGGGATTTTTTTTTTGCTACTTATCCTATTTTTGCATTCTTTTTACGACTGATTACTTCCAGGCAAGTTATCGCCTTTAACAAGTACGGTTCTAAATTTTTTAGGGGGCTGACATTGACATTAGGGTAGTCCGTGATGGACGTGGTCCTAACTGTAATGTTTGGAGTAATTTTAAGCAGGTAAATGTGCAAACAAACACTGTCATTAGTTGTTACAATGGTTATTTATGAAATATAGTGTTTGTATTGTTAGAATTTAGCACCTGAATTATCTATTTTAGGCATACTCTATAATTTGTATTTCAATGTGATGGACTTATTTAGTTGCACATTTTGCAGTATGGATTACCTATGCCTGTTGGTCTTCTAAGGGCGGATAACAACCTTCCTCCATGGCGTCCAACGTTGAAAGAGGTAATTATTTGAAAACAAAAAAATCTTGACCTTATACTTTTGTTCTTAATTATTTATCTATTTTTTTTTTCAGTGAGAACATCCTACTTGCTGTATGTCTGGACTCAAGATTTCCAATATCAGCAATTTATTGGTGTTTTTGCTGTCTAACTAAAATAAAGTATAAAATATTATTTATTTGGGCTTTCTGTTATTTTTACTAAATTATGCAAGTAATAGATTGGTATTACTGATGATTTGAATAATGGTACACTTATGTTTAGCAATAGATTTAATCCTGGATTGGGTTTTCCACCAATCCCAATCATTTTTTCAAATACCTTGCTCTCTGAGCCTGCTAGATCTCTTTAGGTTTAGAATTGGATTATTGAGTCTTGTTTAAAATGACTGTTCAGCAACACCCAAGCTTTATGTCCTTATCCCATTATGGGCAATACATACAAGACCACCCTGAGATAAGAATGCAATCTACCAAGTCATTTTACTTGACCACTATCTTCTTCCGAAAGATTTGAATGAAGAGAACCTTAGTGTAAGGTGAATAGTAATATCCAGATTAGACGCAATTGGGTATTAGATAAAATTATAGAAATAAGTTGGGTGTCATGTTCCGCCACCAGTTGATTTGTACTCGATTTGGCAAGATAGCTGGGGCATTTTCTCTAATTATGTTTGAAAGTGCAAAAGAAAATGTTGGTTGCAATGTTTATTTATAAGAAAATTGTTGAAATCTTTTCTATTTGTTAGGTATTTGATGCCATAATATGTGATCCTCCTTACGGAGTACGAGCTGGGGGACGCAAATCTGGTGGTCGGAAGCTGCTAAAAGGGGCTGTGGAACCTTACACAGTTCCTGACGACAAAAGAACAGATCACATACCATCAACTGCACCTTACAGTTTAGTTGAGTGTGTGCATGATTTGCTTGATCTTGCAGCCAAGATGCTTGTAATGGGTGGAAGGCTTGTGTTTTTCTATCCTGTATTGAGAGAAGATGATTTTGCTGAAAACCATTTTCCAGAACATCCATGTTTTAAGTTGATATCTTCCTCAGAGCAGATCCTTAGTTCACGTTATAGCAGGGTATTACTGACAATGGTGAAGACAGGTCCTTACACAGAGGAAATAGCTGAGGTGGCTAGGATAAAGCATATGGAGTTTAAGGAGAACCATGTAAAGTGGTTGGAAGATGGTAATCTTCATTCTGCAGTTTTTAGTCCAGCTGATGCTCACGTAACAGAGGCTGCTGATCCCAAGCTTATTAAGGATCCAAAGCCTAAATACAGAGGAAAGTATGTTTAGTGTTAATGGCTTAGATGCTCTTCTCCCTCACCATTACAATAGACATTAGACAGCACTGTATTTCATTACATGGAACCCAATGTACCCTTTTTAGATTCAAATAGTGAGTTTTTCTGTTTTTTTTTTTAATATTATTCATAGACATATCTTTTTCCACCACTTTATTCAATTTGAATCTGAAAGTACCTACCGCAACATTTTACATTTTTATTGAGTAATTCAATGTATCCACTTTCTATACTCACCTCCACTTGAACACATACAGGTATACACTATAAGTCGACGAGTTGAATAACGTGTTAGATAAAATATGAAAACTTTTTTACAACACTTTTAGAACTTTTTTCTAATACAACGTGTTTAAAAGAAAAGAGAATCTTAGATGTAGCATGTTAAGACATATATGACGAGATGCAATTCTACTTGTCACCAAGGTTTTAAAAATAAAAAATAATAATAAGTTTTGGTAAATCTAATAAGGTAATCAATTGTGAACCAAGTTATTTGAAGTCACAAATAGATGACATAAGACTAAACGACTTACAAAGAAACATTAGAAAAGTTGAGAAGAAACAACAAACACATGAAGAATTAGGCAACTGTGTTCTCCATAGACAACTCTAATGGTACATTAGATCTATAAGAGGATCTCCTACATGTTTGAAAGAGTAGTGCCACATACCTCAAAGAAGATAACACGTCCATTCTACTCTCATGAGCAAAATATGAATATTAGCAAAGTATCAATAAAAGCCAAACATCTATTGAAAAACTTTAACAAGGACATACTTGCAGACTGGGGCAATTCTTACAAGGAACAGAGATGTCATCCCCCCAAAAAAAAAAAAAATTTAATTTTATATATCTTTTTAAATTAGGTAGTAGTTTATTGAGAATTAAATTGGATTTTTTTATATCTTTTTTAAAGTATAACATATAAAATTAAATATAATAAAGAATAACAAAAATTCTATTAAGATATTTTTTATTTTCTTATTGTCTTTTGAGTTTTTTACATATTATATTCATCTCTCGCTCTTACATGTTTTTCTTTATTTCTGAAGAAAAAAAAAAGTTAGACACAAACTCATTATTTCTATTATTATTTCTGATAATTGTGGCTTGATTATCATAACTTGTTTTTAAGTTTGGCTTGTGATTGGTGTCGTACTTACACAAATAAATAGTTTAAAATGTAGTACGAGTAGTTCTTTCAAGGCTGTGTCTCCCAGTGACCATTATTTTCAATCAAAGGTTCCAATCCAACATAAGTAAGGGGGTGGGCAAATTCAAAAATGCAATAAAAAAATAATGAATGAAACAATAATTAAACAAATTGGCTCCCTGATTCGAATGCTCAATAATCAAATTCCTCAAAATATATTAAACTCACTCAAAATCCACAAAAGGCCTTTAAAAATTATTATACATGTTTATATATTTATTTAGATGTTATTACATTGTAGGATCTATGAAAAGATATGCTGCATATGTGAGAGTACCAACTAATCCAAATGTTCAATAATCAAATTCCTCAATATATATTAAATTCACTCACAATCCACAAAAGGCTTAACAATGAGGTGATCAATGCTTTCATTTGGTTTAACAAAATATAAAGATGAGTAGCATCCATATGAAAATGATCAGAATCACTATCTTCATAAGCAAAGTGTATTTCTATGTTCTTTTCCTTATATTTTAAGATGCTTTAATTTACGACAAGTACAACTCAACTGACTTTTACCACCGTAATGATAACTTATATTATCATTTTGCACCCACTTATATACTATGAAATTGCCTTATCTTTAGTCGATCTGAGACTTCCAACACATTTTTATTTAGAAACATATTCATTAAATACAACAGCCGTAACAAATTCATTTTTATTTAGAAACATAAGAATATGCGAAATTCCGGGTAAATAAATCTTTATAATGTTCTAAGTATTTCTTTATTTTCGGATACAATTTATATATATATATATATATATATATATATATATATATATTATTAATATTTTATAAAAAATAATTATATATATTTCTTTATTAGGATTTTGTTACGCATTTTAAAGTTTGAATTTCAAAAAAATTATAAAATATAAAATCAATAGATTTGGAAGAATTTTATATTTTTACAATAACTCAATGAATTTTATATACTTAAAACAAAATTATTAAAATTATTATTTCATCGGTTTTTTAACATTTTTTTAACCATTATATACACACATGTTTGTATATATGCTTTGTTTTCTCTAAAATATTTCAAAAAAGAAAAGCATCTCTATTTATAAGAACCTCTATTAATTCTCATCATCTAATATTATGCTCGATGTAAATCCAATATTAATAGAGTTAAATAGGTTTATCTCTTTTGGTATATCGTAGACTTCTATCATGTAGTCATTTACTTTCACTGTATTTCATTATATAGTAAAATCCAAAACAACAAAAGT